>Ga0180732_1000132_pt1 | contig 73199 bp, 66 predicted proteins | sample KR11_01MetaG_FD_148674 | JGI IMG/M metagenome (GOLD analysis project Ga0180732, IMG submission 148674) | Groundwater microbial communities from the Olkiluoto Island deep subsurface site, Finland - KR11_0.1 MetaG | ecosystem: Environmental > Aquatic > Deep subsurface > Groundwater | place... | reverse complement strand
CACGGAATGTTGCCCAGGCAATGCGTAAGCTGTCATTTAACGTGGGCTCTGTTCTTGGCTGCCTGAATATTACCGGAAAGAATCACAGCCCTTCAATGCATGTAGGGTTAGCATAAATTTACCGTGCTGTGGTGATCGACTATGCCAAGGCAGAAGGAATTCCCATTGTCACCGGGGCGCTGACTCCCACCGAGGTGTACGCCGCCTGGTCCGCCGGGGCAAACCTTGTCAAGGTCTTTCCCTGCGGTGCCATGGGTGGTCCCCAGTACATTAAAGACCTTCTGGGTCCTTTTGACCATCTCCGGCTCGCAGCCGTCGGTGGAGTCAGTAGCGCCAATCTTCAGGAATATTTTGGGGCAGGCGCAGCGGCGGTGGGAGTTTCCTCCAGTCTCTTCGGTGGCCAGGCGCTACGGGAAAAGAATCTTGATCTGATCGGACAAAACGTAAAAAATTTCATTGACCATTGCCGCGACGCCAAGAATCGGGTATGATCCCGCAATTTTATCGCTAAATTTACGTCTTTTTTAAGGAGACTTTCCATGTTCAGATCGGAAATAAAAGTTATTGATTGTACTGTCCGCGACGGCGGCTTGATGAATAAATGGCAGTTTGACGACGCCTTTGTCAAACAGGTGTATCATGCCCTTGCTGAAGCAGGGGTCGATTACATGGAGATCGGCTACCTCAGTTCCGAATCAGCCTTTGACCGCAACGTGGTCGGGCCCTGGCGCTTTTGCGGGGAGAAAGATCTGAAGCGTATCATCGGGGATTCGGAAAAGAAGATCAAACTCTCGGCCATGGCAGATATCGGCAGGATCGACTACAACGACATCCCGGTTCGTTCGGAAGGATCTCTCGACATGATCCGGGTGGCCTGTTATGTCCACCAGATCGACAAGGCCGCCGACCTGGCGCACCACTGCATGGACAAAGGCTATGAGACCACGATAAACCTGATGGCGGTTTCCACCGTAGGTCCGCGCGATCTGGAAGAGGGGCTCAACGATCTGTCCAAGTGTAGGGTTCCGGTGATCTATCTGGTGGACAGTTTCGGCGCCTTTTATTCCGAAGATATCGAAGTGCTGGCCAAGATGTACATGGAGCGGATGCCTGAAAAAACCATCGGCATCCATGCCCACAACAATCAGCAACTGGCCTTTGCCAACACCATCTCCTCCGTCATCTCCGGGATCAACTATCTGGATGCCACCCTGTACGGCATTGGCCGCGGTGCAGGCAACTGCCCGCTGGAGCTGCTTCTTTCCTTCCTGAAGAATCCGAAGTTCAAGGTTCGACCTTTGATCAAGGTGATCGAGGACCAGATTTTGCCTTGGCGCGAGAAGATCGATTGGGGCTACTTTATCCCCTACATGGTTTCCGGAGTTCTCAATCAGCATCCCAGAGAGGCCATGGCCTGCATGGAATCAGACCAAAAAAATCAGGTCACCGAATTCTATGACCAGATGACCAGCGTCGCTTCCGGCTTATAATATTTTCGAAAAACGCGTTTTACAAAAGGCAGCCTCAGCAATTGGGCTGCCTTTTTTTGTTTTACTCAAGGAGAGGAGCCCCGGAGGGATTGGTTTCCTTCGGAGCTTGGCCAGCAGCTGATCTAAGATAGTCGCGGAAGTCCTGCGGCGACAAGGGGTAACTCATCAGATAGCCCTGGATCAGATCCACCCTCTTAGCGGTCAGGTATTGCAGTTGCTCTTGATTTTCGACCCCTTCGGCCACCACCTGAAGATTGAGGCTATGGGCCATGGCGATGATCGCGCTGACCAAAACTTGATCATTGGTATCGTATTCCAGATCATTGATAAACGAACGGTCGATTTTCAAGGTCTGCATGGGGAAACGTTTTAGATAACTGAGAGAGGAATAGCCGGTGCCGAAATCGTCCAGGGAAAGCTGGATTCCCATCTCTCGGAAGATTGTCAGCTTTCCCATAATCTCCGGAAGGTCCTGCATGAGTAGGCTCTCGGTGATTTCTAGTTCGAGCAGATGGGGATGGGCCATGTTGCTTGCCTCGGGATGACACGATTCGTCTGAGGGAGATAGGCTTTTGTCTCTTTCTTTATCCGGGGTGTGAGCGTTGGTCGCGGTGGTTATTCTCCTTTATTCTATCACTTGGGCAATTGGAACTTTACTCCATGTAGCTGACCTTAACACCAACCAGCCATCGATCTTTATTGCTGAGCCATACGGCAACAATGGGATGGAAGGGAGCTGAAAAGACAAAATTCACGTTTGTTTTCACGCTGTGAATGCCAATGGAGGCGTCGGTTGATGTCTGGTTAAAGACATCAAGACTTGCAGCTGTTGCCCTCACTGGTAAGGCGCAAAGTTATTGTGCTGCTGCCGCTTCGATCGACCGCATTTTTCCAGATCAGTTGAATGGCGGTGATTTTTGTTCCTTCAGCAAAGGGCAGCGGGGCGATCCACTGTGAGGAGGTATCGGTGAGAGGTTGAATGACGCCCCCATCGGCGCTGAATTGCCATGCGGTAAAGGAATTAATAGCACGGAAGGCCAATCCCGGGAGATAGAGCACTTTTTCTACAGGAGCGCTTTTGCTGTTCATGGGGATAACCACCACCTTGGGAGTCTCGCCCCATGCATTTTGGACGACAAGCAGCAGGCAGAGCGTGATGATGATCGGAAGATAATTGGTGAATATTCTTGATTTTAAAAATAACAGTTTGTTGATTATTTGTATGACAGGCATCTTTTTATCCCTCGAGTGCTAGTGTTTTGGAGGTATTGGCAAGGGCGTGATTTCAGGCGGTTAGTGTTTTGGAATACAGTTTGAAACCTTAATACTCAGAATATCATAACGATTGGAAATATCAAGGACGTCCCTTTGAAGGTTCATGGTAGAGTGTATCTACAGATTAGGCGGAAGCGATGTGTTATTGTGAAAAAAAAATTGCGGAAACAGAAATCAATGAGTACCTATTCTTATGTTTATCTGTATGATTCCTTGAGATGTATTTTCAACATTATCCTCTATGCTGGAGAAAAAATATGAAGAATGCCATGCCGTTTTTGTACACCGCCAATGAGCTTTTTGACTGGTTGAGCGGTCATCCTGATTTTGTCCTTCTTGATGTTCGGAATGACAAGGACTTTACTAATTTCAGCGTCGAGGGCCCATCCTTCTTTCCTTATATCAATATCCCCTACTTTGATTTCATGGAAGACGCTCAGGGGAGCATTAATCTGGTGCCGAAAGGGCAGAAAATACGGATCGTCTGCGCCAAGGAGGGATCGGCAAAATATGTGGCAGATCTCCTCTGTGAGCATGGTTTCACTGATGTTGGTTATCTGCAGCAGGGCATCGTCAGTTGGGGCAATGCCCTTGTGCCCAAAAAAGTAAGCAGTGATGATGAAAAGTATACACTCTATCAGTTTGTCCGACCGGGGAAGGCCTCCTGCAGCTATATGCTGATCTCTAAAGATGAGGCCATGGTCTTTGACCCTTCCCGGAATATTGAAGTTTATAAGGCCATGGCCAAACAGCATGGCAGCAAGATCATCAGATCTTTCGAGACGCACAGGCAGGCTGATTATATCTCCGGCAGTATGCAACTGGCCCAGGAGAAGGGATGCAAGGTGTTGGCGAGTAGGCTTGATTTTACCGGTGCTACCTTTCCCTATGAACCGGTTGATGACGGTGAGATCTGCAACTTTACTAAAAAAGGTCCGGAGGTTAAGGTTCTGCATACACCGGGTCATACCATGGGTAGCTCCTGTTATCTCATTGATAACAAATATCTTCTCAGCGGTGATACTGCCTTTATCAGCACTGCTGGACGTCCCGATCTGGGTGGGCGCTGGGCGGAGTGGGCGAGGGAGCTTTACCTGAGCCTTATGCTGCGTCTCCGCGATTTGCCTGATCATGTCCAGGTGCTTCCTGGTCATTATACCTCCTGGAACGAGGCCAATCGTGAGCACATCTTCATGGAGACTCTGGGGAATTTACGAAAACATGTGGTGGCCTTTCGTCTGGCCAATGAGAAGAAATTCGCTGAGTTTATTGAGGAAAACATGCGTCCGCAACCTGCTGTCTATGCTGAAATCCGCAAGGTCAATATTGGTTTTCTGCAAGTGGCCGAGGAGGAGGCCGATGTGATGGATCTTGGTAAGAATGAATGCGGGGCCAGTAACTACGGTAAGGTGGGTGTCAGCGCCGGGAATGAGCGGATTGACCGAAGGCTGGCAGCTTGATTTTTGTTGCCATGGAGTGAAGAATTTACCAGCATTTACATGCTGATTGTTTATGAAGATATTGATTTTATGTACCGGTAACAGTTGCCGCAGCCAGATGGCGCATGGTTTCCTGCAATCCCTGGATCCTCGGCTCCAGGTCTTTTCCGCAGGCACGCAACCGGCCGATCGGGTCAATGCTTTGGCGGTGCAGGTGATGCATGAAGCAGGGGTTGATATCAGTCATCATGTTCCTGCCCATGTAAATCAATATCTGGGAGAGCCATGGGATTTTGTTATCACTGTCTGCGGTGGAGCCAATGAGTCGTGTCCTGTCTTTATCGGCACGGTGAAGTCACGCCTTCATTTCGGTTTTGATGATCCATCCAATGAGCAGGGTACGCCGCAGCATATCATGGAAAAATTTCATCAGGTCAGGGATGCCATCAAAACCGGGTTCCATGAATTCTATCGTGATCAGGTTCAACCATTATTGCCGGAAAGATGATGGCTGAATTTCCGGTCATTGCAGTCATCGGTATTGATACCAATATTGGTAAGACGGTGGCCACTGGCCTTCTGGGCCGTTATCTTCTGGGGCAGGGAAAACGGGTCATTAGCCAGAAGCTGGTGCAGACTGGTTGTACTGGTCTTGCAGAGGATATTATTGTCCATCGCAACTTGATGGGCCAGGAACTGCAGCCTGAGGATTATCAGGGCCTGACCTGTCCCTATGTCTTTGCTAAGGCATGCTCTCCCCATCTTGCGGCCTCCCTTGCCGGGCAGGAGATTGATCTCGCTGTTATTCGTCAGGCCACCCGGACGCTTACTGTTCAGTATGAACAGGTATTGCTGGAAGGGGCAGGCGGTTTGCTTGTTCCTTTGACTGAAAAACTGACCTTTCTTGATTATCTGGAGCAGGAGGCCTATCCTTTGATTGTGGTCAGTACCCCTCGTCTGGGATCGATCAATCATACCCTCTCTGTTCTGGAATTGGCCCGTAACCGAGGGTTGACCGTGCTGGGGATTATTTATAATCGCTACCAGGAAAGCGATCCAGTGATTGCCGAGGATTCCGCGCAGGTTTTTTCCAGTTACCTGAAGCGCTATGGGTTCCATGATTGTGTTATCGATCTGTTTGGGCTGGAGGAGTATGACCAGCAGGAAAGGAAACTGGATTTCAGTCCGTTGTTTAGGTGCCGTTCCTAAGCAAGCAAGGTCTTTTTCTTGCTTGCTTAGTTTACGGCAGCTTATGCCGCGTCAAAGAAACGGCAATCTTTCCTGGCTGTTTCTTTGCACGGCGCCTGGCAGATAACATTTGGCCGATAACAATAGTCGTTACGAAAGCTGTGCAAGGAGTAACATGATACATTTACAAAAAAAAATCTGTCTCAGTTGTCGAAATTTCAGTCTGCAGGATACTCAATCCGGTGCCTGTAAGGTGGTCAAAGGGCTTGCGACCTATCCGTTAAAGGCAACGGGAGATACCTGTGACAAGTGGCTGGACTGTGGGCAGCAATATTTTATCCGGACCGGTTGGATCAAGGGGAGGTTGGCCAAAGAACATGGAGACAAGGGTACGACCGAGACCGGAATCATCTTTTGATTTTTATAAAATCAGTATCCCGTAAGCTGCTATAAGGAACAGATAAAGGGGAGTGAAATTTGGGCAACGAAAAAAGTGAATTTGATGCCATTGTCATCAATGAGGCCCAACTCATTTTAGCAGAAAAACGCACATCTTTAGCCGTGATGCGGACAGGTATTGCTGTTCTGGCATTGCCGCTGTCAATTCTGAGTCTGTTGATAGTGACGTCAAAAGCTTATGATATCACGCGTGTTCTCCATTTTGTTATTCCGGTGGCGCTTCTCAACTTTTTGTTAATCGTTTTTGGTGCCTATCTGGTTGTTCATTCGTTCATTCGGATGCACCATCACGATCGTCTTATTCAGGAAATCAAGATGAAGTATAGCGTCATTGGAGAATTTATTGATTGAAGATGTGAATTGTTTTTACCATGCAAAAAAGGTCGGCGGTCTGGGCTACGAGGAAATCATCTGGAGGGCAGAGTATGGGGACTGAGATTGAACGAAAATTTCTGCTCACTGGCGATGGCTGGAGAGATATGGCCGTTGGCATTGAATATCGTCAAGGCTATCTTGGCTTAGATAAAGAACGGACGGTACGGGTACGGATTGCCGGTGATCAAGCATTCCTGACCATCAAGGGGAAAACCAATGGCATCAGTCGGATGGAGTATGAATATCCGATTCCGGTGGAAGATGCCAGTATTCTGCTGGCTGAACTCTGTGAACAACCGATCATTGAAAAAAAAAGGTATAAAATTTCTTATCAGGGATTTGTCTGGGAGGTAGATGAATTTTTTGGTAAAAACGAAGGATTGCTTGTGGCTGAGATCGAGTTGGAAGAGGAGGGGCAGGAGTTTGAGAAGCCGCCATGGGTTGGGATGGAAGTCAGTTCAGACCGCCGCTACTGCAATGCAAGTCTGGTTAAAAATCCCTTTTCTGGGTGGGAGCACTGATCAGTATCCTGTTGTTTCAAAATACCCATCAGACAATCTGTTCTAATTCTTTTATCTTTGTGTATTCACCCAGGACAATCAGGGTGTCGTTTTTGAGGATCATGCTGGTGGGGTTGGGATTGAACAGCATTTCACCTTGCGCGCGTTTGATGGCCACGACAATCAGGTTGAAATCGCGGCGGATATTGGAATCCATCAAGGTCTTATTCACAATCCTGCCGTGGTCGGATACTGAGAGCTCTTCCATCCGCAGGCCCAGTTCGCCGCTGTCGAGAGTCAGGTCAATAAAATCGGTGACCGTTGGACGCAGGATGTGCTGGGCCATACGACAGGCTCCGATATAGTAAGGAGAAATGACCCGGTTTGCTCCGGCTCGCAACAGTTTGGTTTCTCCCCCATCGGTTCCGCTGGAGCGGGCCATAATGTAGAGATCGTTGTTCAGGCCACGAGCCGATAAGGTGATATAGACATTGTCGGCATCAGAGGAAACCACAGAGATAAGTCCTTTGGCCCGTTTGACTCCAGCCTTGAGCAGCATATCATCACTTGAGGCCTCACCATCAAGGAAAAGATAGTTGAGGTCAGACAGTTCCCGGATGACCTTGGGGCTGTTCTCAACGACGACAAAGGGCTTGTTCGCCTCTTTGAGGAGGTCACAGATGACCCGGCCAATGCGGCCAAATCCGCAGATGATGTAGTGATCATTGAGCTCTGTGACTTTTTTCTTCATATTCAATCTCCCGTAAATAGCCCGCAGCTCCCCTTCTACCACTGCCTCGGTAATCTTGCTGAACATAAACATGACAAGACCCACCCCGACCAGGATGAGCACCATGGTGAAGATCCGTCCCTTAGTACTCAAGGGAAATATCTCCCCATAGCCGATGGTGCTGATGGTGATCATGGTCATGTAGAGGCTGTCCATAAAACTGCTGTGTTCGAGGAACATATAGCCGGATGTTCCGAACGAGAGGACAACGATCAGCATGATCAGGGCGGTGACTGCTTTAGGCATACATTCGATGTTGTTATATTTGTGAAACAGGGTATGTTTTTTTATGCACCATACCCTGTTTTCCTTGAAAGAGCATCTTGAAAAATGGGTTTCTTATCTCACTGTTTATAAACACTATTCCAGAAGGTAGACGACTATGAGCACCTACAAGATTCATCCTATTGTCATGGGGACTAAAATTTTTGATAAGGGAATGATGACCTATCAATATGATTACGGTGTTCCCTATACCATTCCCATTTATTGCTGGTACCTTGAAGGTGGCGGCAGGAAAATTCTCGTCGATACCGGTGAGATGCGTCCCATCCAGTCGGAGGAGCGGGAAAGGAATATCGGCGGTCCAATCTATACCTTTGAAGAGGGGTTGGCTAAATGGGGACTAAAGCCGGAGGATATTGATCTGGTGATCCATACCCATCTTCATGCCGATCACTGCGAAAACGACTACAAGTGCGTTAACGCGGTTTTTTATATCCATGAAAAAGAGCTGGAGACCATTCATAACGTTCATCCGCTGGATTACCGTTACGTGGAAGACTACATTTATGAGATTGCGGAAAACGGGCAGATCAGGCCGGTCAGCGGGGATTGTGAGATCGTGCCGGGAATCTCGGTTGTCCATACTCCAGCTCATACCCCGGGTGGCTTGACCGTGCTTATTGATACGGAAAAGGGAAAGGCGGCCATCACCGGTTTCTGTGTTATCAGGGAGAACTTTGAGCCGCCGCCAGCCATCAGGGCCATGGAGATGGAGGTGATTCCGCCCGGCACCAGTATCAATACCTATGAGGCCTATGATATCGTGCTGCGGGTGAAAGGGATGGCCGATATTATCCTGCCCCTGCATGAACCTGAATTTACTTCGGTTGACACCATTGGCTGAGGCGGTTTTACAAGCCCGTTTTCTGATTCTTGTGCATCGTAGGGGGAGCAGAAAGATAGTTGAAGATGAAAAGTTCTTTTCTGAAAGAGGTTTTTTGTGCCGGAAATCCTGATATATGCGCCAATTGTTTTGCTGGTCGTCGTGTTGATTTTTCTTATTCTGATACTGAAAAAAGTAGCACAGCAGTTTGATGCCTCTACCCTTGCTGTTGTCCGACTTGATGCCTTTGAAAAGGGTCAGGAACGTGCCGAGTCTATGATTCGAGAGGAAATGAGCAAGAGCCGCGAGGAGTTGAACCGGACAGCGAGAGAGCAGCGGCAGGAACTCACCGGCGCGTTTGCGACCTTTGGTGATTCTGTGATCCAACGGATGAAAGATGTCGCCACGATCCAGAAGATGCAACTTGAGGTTATGTCAACTACTATTGGCAAGCTTTCCGATTCCAATGAGAAGAAACTGGAGGCTCTCAGAGTCACAGTAGAGGGTAAACTGCAGAGTATGCAGGTTGACAATGCCAGACAGCTTGAACAGATGCGGCAGACCGTGGATGAAAAACTGCAGGGAACCCTGGAGAAGCGCCTGGGAGAGTCGTTTAAACAGGTCAGCGAACGACTGGAGTTGGTGCATAAGGGCTTAGGCGAGATGCAGACTCTGGCCACCGGGGTAGGTGATCTGAAAAAGGTACTCACCAATGTCAAGACACGCGGAACCTGGGGAGAGGTGCAGCTTGGGGCGCTGCTTGAGCAGGTGTTGAATCCTGACCAGTTTGCCGTCAATGTGGCCACCAAGGATGGCGGAGAGCGGGTCGAGTTTGCCATAAAATTACCGGGGCAGGGAATAGACAAAGATGAGGTTGTCTGGCTCCCCATTGATGCCAAGTTCCCCATTGAGGATTATCAACGTCTGATCGATGCTCAGGAGCTGGGTGACCTGGCAGGGGTGGAAACGGCCGGCAAGCAGCTGGAGGGTCGCGTTAAGGGATGCGCCGGAGACATCTGCCGAAAGTACTTAAACCCGCCGAAAACAACGGATTTTGCCATCCTTTTCCTGCCGATTGAGGGGCTTTTTGCCGAGGTCATTCGCCGCACCGGCCTGACCGAGGCCATCCAACGGGAGTGCCGAGTGGTGATTGCCGGACCGACAACTCTGTGGTCGATCCTCAGCAGCCTGCAGATGGGATTTCGGACCCTTGCCATCCAGAAGCGATCAAGTGAGGTGTGGAATCTCCTGGCTGCGGTCAAGACTGAGTGGACCAAGTATGGGGATGTCCTGGATAATGTACAGAAGAAGTTGGAGCAGGCATCAAGAACTATCGATCAGGCAAAAACTAGATCAAGGGCCGTTGAGCGAAAACTGCGGGATGTGCAGGAGCTGCCCGGTGTCGAGGCGGCCGTTTTGTTGTCTCTTGATGTGGTGGAGGATGAGGTTCATGATGGGGTAGAAAATAACCCATGATCTGCTGGAGAGGGATGGGTGCCGTGGCGATGTCAGTCAGAATCAGTCTTTCTTTCCCTTGAGCTTGAGGAAAAACCGGCGGAGAATGTGTGCAATATACGTGTGCAATGTTTCCTTGACATGGTTGTGGCGCTATGCTTTAGAGGGGAGCAGGATTCATTTATGAGGAGAGAGGCAGGAATGAAAAGGAGAGCGCCGATGGGTCAGCAGAGTATGGATAAGGGTGGCCGTGGTGTGCGGCAGTTGGTGAGGGTGGCGGTGTGTGTTTTTTTGCTGGCACCGGGTATGGTGCAGACCGCGGAGTGGAAGCCCTTACCGGATACCGGTCAGAGAAAATGTTATGATACTGGTGGGAAGGAGATTCCCTGTCCAGCGCAAGGTCAGCCTCTGTATGGGCAGGATGCTCAGTATGTGGGAATCCCCCGTGCCTATCAGGATCATGGGGATGAAACCATCACTGATCGGAACAGTGGCTTGATGTGGATGAAGGGTGATGACGGCACTGGCCGCACCTGGCAGGATGCTTTTGCTTACTGTGATAACCTTGTCTTTGCCGGCCGCAATGACTGGCGGTTACCAAACAGATTTGAACTCGATTCCATTGTCGATTATGGCAGATCGTATCCGGCTATTAATCCGATGTTCAGGTGCCAGGCATCTTTTTACTGGTCGTCCGTTCCCTACGCGGGTGACCCCGTGTACGCGTGGGGGATCTATTTCAATGATGGCGGTGATCATTGGCTTGATAAGATCAATAAATATTATGTTCGTTGTGTGCGTGCCGGACGATGAACATTTGATGGCGTCGCAAAAAGTCGCCAACTGCTGCGTTGCCGCACATTGTCTCGTCACTGCGGCGTACTTAAGTACGCCGCATTCCTCGAAATGTGCGCGCCTTGCATTTGACGATTTTTGCTTAGCCATCCCCAAAAATGACTTTTTACGAGACTGCTTGATCTATTTTTTGGCACCCATTGCGGTGTTTTTGTATGCAGGAGGAGATATGGAGAGGAAACAGAATAGGCTTGATAGTGGGCGGCGGGTCGGGCAGAGAAGAAGCGGGTCGTGCAGAATGGGCGTTATATCTGCGGTTTTGTTCTGTACTCTGGCCTGTCCCTCTGCTCATGCCATCGGTCCTTACACGATTGGCGGCAGGACAATTATTGATCAGGGAACCGGGCAGGAGTGGCAGAAAAGTGATGATGGCAGGCTCCGTAACTGGCAGGATGGGCTTGCCTATTGTGAAGCTCTCTCCATTGACTCCAAAACCGATTGGCGGCTGCCCAATATTCGGGAACTGAAATCCATTGTTGACGTGAGCAGATATTATCCTGTCATTGATCCAGCTTTCAGCTGTCAGTTGTCCCCCTACTGGTCAGCCAGCTCCGTTGCCAATTATCCCTCCACCAGTGCCTGGGTCGTTCATTTCGGTGTTGGTGATGACAATTGGTATGATAAAAGCAGCAGCTATTACGTCCGTTGTGTCCGCGGCGGGCTCTCTGGCTTATAGGGTGTTTCCGGCTGCAAATGCTGTTGTGGGCTTGTGTCCTGATGACAGAATGTGCAGGATCTCATCCCGGTTGTTCTGAGCCTGGTTGAGGAGGATGACGAAAGGTGCATTCTGCTGCTGCGGGAGGTATCCGGCATAACAATAAACCCCGGTAAGCCTCCCTGACTTGAGTGGGAACCCTTTTTTGATGGGTAGCAGTTCCTGATATGGGGCAAACTTCTGCAATACTGTAATCATCGCCCTAGGAGTTATTCTGTTCCTGCGTGACAGGCCGGAGCCTTCAAACATCACCAGTTCCGCTTCTGATATTCCCAGATCTTCATTGATATAGGTTCGCAATACGGTCCGGGACTTTTCCCAGGTAGCAGGTTTGCCGAGGCGAGCTGATCCGCAGGCAAGAAAGAGCTGATTGGCAACAAAGTTGTTGGAGTATTTCAGGCACTGCTTGATCATTTCCTGTACCGTCTTGTCTGACTGGTAGGTGAGAAGGGGAGCGGCCGTAGTTGGTGTCTGTCCCGCTATGATAGCGCCCCGGACTACAATCTGTTTTTGCGCCAGTAGGGCAGCAAAGAGCTCGCCACTGTAGCGTAGAGTGTTGGAGAGCTGTCCGGTCGCTTTAAAGGCATTGACGTTGAGGTGATAATTGCCAGGTGGAAGAGTGGCCCCGATTGTCTGCATCATCGGCAGAAAAGGGACTTTAGGGTCATCGGAGGAGACGGCGCGGTCAGGGGCAACCCGGATAGCAATGGAGTTGAAGTTGACGGCCAGACCTCCGTTCCAGGCATCATAAGGATTGGTGGTGTTCTCACAACCGTCAGCCGGGAAGTCGAGTTGGTACACGCTCTCGTCCATAACCAGGTTGTTGATCTCCCTTATTCCTGATTCGTGCAGTCTCTGGACAATGGCAATGATATTTTCTGTGAGCAGAAAAGGATCGCCACTTCCCTGGATGTAAAGATTGTTCTGCTGGTCACGAGATATCAGGGTGGAGAAATGATAATCCGGCCCCAGAATATCGAGGGCTGCGAGGCTGGTGATAATTTTCAGTGTTGAGGCTGGGATAAACGGGGTTGTACTATTCTGAGCCATTGCGATATGGCTATTTTGGGCCAAGGCATAGCCGCCGTGCTGAATAAAATTTCGGGCCGATACAGCCTGGACTGCATGGAGCAGACCAGGCATGCACGAGATATAATAGAAGAGGACAGCGGTCAAAAACACCGCTGTCCTTAAGGGATGTGATGCCATCAGATCTTTGGCAGTCGGGCCAGGGATTTGGCAATTTCCTCTTCCGGGTAATCATAGTTGAACAGATCGCCGGAAAAATATTTGTCGTAAGATGCCATGTCGATGAGTCCATGCCCGGAGAAGTTGAAGAGGATGGTCTTGGGTTCATCCTTATCGCGCATGGCCTCAATGATCGTGGCCCGGATGGCGTGACAGGTCTCAGGGGCGGGGATGATGCCTTCAGTGCGGGCAAAAAGAACGCCGGCCTCAAAGCACTCAAGTTGATGCACTTTCATGGGCTCAATGATCTTTTCCCGGACCATAGCTGAGATAATGGGGGACATCCCATGATAGCGCAGACCGCCGGCATGGATTCCCGGTGGGATGAAATCATGACCCAGGGTGTACATATAGAGAAGCGGTGTCGTCTGGGCCACATCGCCAAAGTCATAAGCCAGTTTGCCCATGGTCAGTGATGGACAGGAAGCAGGTTCCACGCCTACAAATTTGATCTTCTTGCCTTCCAGGTAATCAGGAAGATAAGGGGTGGCCAGGCCGGCGAAGTTGGAACCACCGCCACAGCAGCCAACGATGACATCGGGATAATCTCCGGCCAGTTCCATCTGTTTCTTGGCCTCAAGGCCGATGATGGACTGATGAAGAACGACGTGGTTGAGCACGGAACCAAGGGCGTACTTGGTATCTTCCCGGGAGAAGGCATCCTCAATGGCCTCGGAGATGGCTATACCTAAGGAACCAGCGGTGTCCGGGTATTCTTCTCTGATCTTGCGGCCTATTTTGGTGTCTTCGCTGGGGCTGGAGACGACGTCAGCCCCAAAGGTCTGCATCATCGATTTGCGGTAAGGTTTCTGGTCAAAGGAAACCCGTACCATATAAACCTTGCACTCCAAACCGAATTTACCGGCGGCGAAGGACATGGCGCTTCCCCATTGTCCTGCACCGGTCTCGGTGGCGATACGTTTGACACCCTCTTTGGCATTGTAGTAGGCCTGGGCTACGGCGCTGTTCGGTTTATGGGAACCAACTGGTGAAACCCCTTCATTCTTGAAATAGATCTTGGCCTTGGTGCCGATGGCCTTTTCCAGATTATAGGCCCTGACCACCGGGGATGGCCGCCAGATTTTCAGAACATCCATAACCTCATCCGGGATGTCGATGAAGCGCTCTGAGGACATCTCCTGTTCCAGAAGACCCATGGGAAAGATGGCCCCCAGTTTTTCCGGTCCCATAGGTTGTTTGGTGACGGGGTCAAGCGGTGGCAGCAGTCCGTTTGGGATATCGGGAGCAACATTGTACCATTGGGTGGGCATCTCATCATCGCGAAGGACTATTTTTTTAATCACGGTATTCTCCTTTAGGGTAGTTATTATGTTCTATGGAAGCGACCTGAATACTATTTTATAAAACCACCTTTCTGGGTAGCATATCCGGGCTGAATTTGCAACCATTGCGAAACCCTCTTGGTTTTGTTCAGATGGGTTTTTTGAGATTAAAATAAGGTCGGAATAAAGAGAAGGGGAGCGCTCAGTCTTTGGCAGGCAATGAATTGTCATGCTGATTAATTCCAATTTGTATTCAAGCTGGAACCTTCGTCGGCTACACTGCGCGACTCCTCACCGTACTACCCGTACTGCTTCGTCGCCGTTCGCTTGCCTTCTCGGTGTCAACTTGAATGCTTCTTGGAATATGGACTGAACGCTCAAGAGTTTTTTGGAGATCAAGCCACCAAGTCCAGTTGCTGAATGGTTCCCACTGTACCGTTTTCGTTGACGAAAATTCCGCTTGATCGAACCTGCCCCTGGAGATTAGTGTCTGTGTCTTTGATGGCGAAAGGGGTACTGACGTTGCCCAGATAGATTGCCCCTATCCCTTTCCGGCCAAGAGCCACAAGGCTGTCTTTGCCTTCGGAGTCTTTGCTCCAGATCCTCAGCTGGTTGTAGATGGAATCGTTTTCATCGATCCAGTTGTTGCCATCAAGGTCATAGGCGGCCAGCTCGTTGAAGCCATTGCCACTCTGGGCGCCGAAGAGTTCCGAGCCGTTGTTGATGCTTCCGTCTCCGTTTTTGTCGAGAGCCAGAAAGCCGCTGTTGCTGCCCACAAAGGAGATCTGATCGTTTTGGCCGTCGGAGTCAATGTCAAAGCTGAATTTTGTCTGAGTAAGCTCCGTTGCCTGACCACCGAAGTTGATCACCAGCGGATCCTTCAGAGCATCTCCTTCCCTGATGTTCACACTCTGCTCCGCGAAAAAAGCACGGCTCATGTTCAGTTGTACGGAAAAATCGATTTCTTTACCATCTTCGGTTAAAATTTTCCCTTGGGCTGTAAAAGCTGTTGTTTCATATTCCTGATGGGATTCATAATAATCGTAGATAAGACCGGAACCTTGCAAGGCAGGATCTGCTGGTGCGCCTGTTTCAGGCTTAGTAGGAGTTGTGGCAGGTGTCACTTCGCCGACAGTGACCGGTGCTGCGGCATTTTCCGGCGTGGTCAGTCGTATCTGTTTGCCGGTGATCCGTTCGATCATGGATTTCAGAATCCGCATATTCAGGTCGGCCATGACCTCATCTTCCTCAGGAACCGGTTCGGCCACGGCCTTGACCGGTCGTGCCTTCATTGCTTCTGTAGAAATAGATATCTTGGTAGATTGCTGGGATCTGGCCTGGTGATGCAGCCTCAGCTCCCGCCCTCTGCCTTCATTGTCGGTGACTGTTTTTCGTTCCTGTCCTTGTTGCCAGACGGTTAGAGACTCTTTTTTTTGGTGCTGTTCAATGGAAATGTGGTTGGAATAGAGCTGGATGGCGGAATCGGCAATCTTCATGGCAGGCCCTCCCTGGCTTTCATGAATTACGCATGGGTGATGATTGCAACATGTCTTCGGCGACTGCTACAGCATCATTGTAATGTAGATATATTCCTATCGGCAGGAGAGCGGTTTTTCTTTAGGGGATGTCAGGAGAAATGTAAAAAAAAAAGGGGCAGATTATTTTTACGAGAAATAATCTGCCCCTTGCTCATGCGGAATTGGTATGACACGATGTTCGTGTGGAGATGGAAACTCTTTATTTAAGAATGTTTCCCATGTCCTTGACCTGCTGAACTTGCTGCTTCACCGAAGCAACCTCTTTGACCCCGGGAATGCTGTCTACGAGATCCTTGCCACCTTTGTCAACTTCACTCAAGCCATTTTTAAAAGATGAAATGGCTTTTCCCAGACCAGAGCCGATTTCAGGCAGTTTCTTTCCGCCAAAAACGAGAAAAGCAATACCAAGAATGACGACCAACTCAGGGGTTCCAAGTCCAAACATATTATGCTCCCGAAAAAATGTTGTGAGGGTTCATGAAAAAAATTGATACAAGATACTTTCCATAGATCAGGTGGCAGAATCGCCTTTGGTCTCATCGTCGATTTTTTTCTTCTCGTCTTCTTTTTTTGTGGCTTCTTTAAAATTTTTGATTCCCTTGCCAATGCCGGAACCAATTTCAGGAAGTTTACCAGCGCCAAAGATAATGACAATTATTACCAGAATAACAACAAGTTCTGGCATTCCAAGTCCAAACATAAAGATACCTCGTATGGTGGGGAAGGGTGATTGTATCGGAACAGTCCGAAGGGAATCAGTAACCAGAGAGTTTAGAGCAGTTTAAGCAGAAAGTCAACGATTTCTCGTGGACTGGATGTGTCGGCCGATTTCCCTCATCCGGTCCAGAATAGCCTCTTCATCAAGGGTCAGGAGCTGTCGGTTACGCATGACCAGCCTGCCGTTAATGATGGAATGAATCACATCTGCCCCTCGTGCCGCATAGACCAAATGCGAGGGGATATTGTAGAGAGGGGTCAGGTGGGGTTGATTCAGGTCAAGCACAATAATATCGGCCTTCTTGCCGACAGCCAGGGTGCCGATATCGCTTTCCGCCTGCAGGCATGCAGCTCCCCCGAGAGTGGCGGCATGGAGGGTGGTCTCCGCATTCATGGCGGTGGGATCCATGTTGATCACCTTGTGCAGCTTGGCTACGGTATTCATCTCGCCGAACATATCCACGTCGTTGTTGCTGGCACTGCCGTCTGTTCCCAGGCCCAAAGTGATTCCCGCATTAAGTATTTTGACTGCCGGTGCTTCGCCGGAGGCCAATTTCATATTTGATTCCGGACAGTGGGAAACCTTCACTCCATGCTGGGCCAGAGTGTTGATCTCCTGCTCGCTCATGATGACGCAGTGGACAGCCAAAGTGCGTTCATTGAGAAGCCCCAGTCTGTCCAGATGCTCCACCGGGGTACAACCATAACGCTCCCGGCAGATGGCGACTTCTGCCGTGTTCTCGGAGAGGTGGATGACATAAGGGCAGTTGTGTTCAGCAGCCAGGGTTCCGAGACGTTGCAGGAGTTGAGGTGAACAGGTGTAGACGGAATGAGGATCGGCGGTGATCGTGATCAGAGGGTGATTCTGATAGTGGTTGAACATCTCCCCCACATAGGTAAAACCGTTTTCCAGCTCACCATAATTAGGTGAGGGGAAATCGTAGAGCACTTCGCCGATCCAGGCGCGCATTCCTGATTCTTCAGTGGCCCGGGCTACTTCTTTGGCAAAAAGATACATGTCGCAGAAGCTGGTGGTACCCGACTTGATCATCTCGGCCAGAGAAAGCAGGGTGGAGTCGTAGACAATCTCGGGCGTGAGTTTGGCCTCGGCCGGGAAAATATGTTCCTGCAGCCAGGTCATGAGCGGCAGGTCATCGGCAAGACCTCGAAAACAGGCCATGGGGGCGTGGGTGTGGGTGTTGATGAGTCCCGGCATGATCAGGCCGTGTTCTTCATGGATGCGCTCGGCGTGTGGGTAGCGCTCGGCCAGCTCATCAGCTGTGCCGATGGCGATGATGCGATCTCCGGCCACGGCCACGCCCCCATTTTCTATACAGTCCTGCTGTCGCGAAGTGGGCAGGAGCCAGAGGCCGGTGATGAGCAGATCAGCGTGCTGTCTTTGTGGCATATATTCTCCTGATGATTTCGATAATAAGACGTTCCAGTTGTGGTTCCACAAGGCCAGCGGCGGCAATGATCTCTTCCAGGATGATCGGCTGCATCTTGTCGGGATCATTGACATTGGAGATCACCGACAATCCCAGGACATCCATGCCGGCGTGGCGGGCGACAATAATCTCCGGGATGGAAGACATGCCGACAGCATCTGCGCCGCAGCCACGCAGCCAGCGGGTTTCGGCCGGGGTTTCCAGGCTGGGTCCGGGGATGCAGGCATAGACGCCGGTGACCACCTTGTCAAGACCGCAGGTCTCAGCGCTCTCCAAGGCGACTTTGATCAGCTCCGGATTGTAGGGAATAGAAAAATCCGGAAATCGCGGCCCCCAGGAATCCACATTGGGGCCGCGCAGGGGGTTGTCGCCCAGCAGGTTGAGATGATCCCTGAAGATCATGATGGAGCCGGGGGCAAAGGCAGGATTCAGCCCGCCCGCCGCATTGGTCAGGATCAGGGTCCGGACGCCGAGCAGGGAGAGGACGCGGATGGGAAAGGCCACTTCTTTGCTGGAATATCCTTCGTAACAATGAAAACGTCCCTGAAGAATGATAACCGGGGTCCCGTGCAGATGGCCGATAATAAGATTACCCTGATGGCTGCTCACCGTGGAGCAGGGAAAGTTCGGGATCTCGTAATAAGGGAGGATCAAGTTCGGCTTTACCTGCCCGGCCAGTCCACCCAGCCCGGTTCCAAGCTGAATCACCAGTGAAGGGATAAAGGGCAGCTGCTCACGCAGGAAAGCGACGCATTCTTCCACCTGTTGAATATACTTGTTTTTTTCTGTCATCTCTGGCCGGTAAAAAAGATTTAGCGAATTTCTAAGGTACTGAAGGGGAAATGATATCAAGTGAGGATAAGCTTACCGGAAGCAAGAAGATTTTTCAATGGAAGAGAAATGCCATTGTCAAACCATTCTGCAATGGCCAGAACGCTGGGAATGAAGATTGCAATTTCAAAACAGCGAAGGGCCGCACTGGGTGACCAGGGATTCAGATTCCTGCAAGGGGCCCAAAGGATTTTTGTTGTATGAATTTGTCTCACTCTACCACTTGCCGATCTGGGAAAATGAAAGCTGAGACAAAAGGATTCAGTGGCTTTCTTTCTCGATATCACGATGATGGTGACTGACGGGAAAGGCTTCGTTTTTCAGAAGGGCGGCAAGGGCTTCAGTGACGGCCACAGAACGATGATGGCCTCCGGTGCAACCGATTGCGATGCGTAGTTCCTTTTTTCCGCTTTGCTGGTGGGCGGTCGCGAAAAAGCTGATGATTCGGTGCAGATGGCGCAGACAGTCGCTGCCCGACTGATTCCGGAGGACATAGTCAGCGATGGAGGATTTAAGCCCGGTAAAGGCGTGCAGGGTGTCGACGTGGTAGGGGTTGGCAAGAAAACGGACATCAAAGAGCAGATTCACATCCTGCGGCAGCCCGTATTTATAGCCAAAAGAGAAAATGGTGATGGTAAAGGAAGGCTCCACCACTGTCAAGGTGCTGCCCCCAGGATCTGATCTCGGGTGAAGATGACCTTGACCGGACAATTGTCCATCTGGTTGAGGGTGACGAATTTCATGATGTTTTCCACCCCGTTGCCGTCGAGGCTGTCGATGACGATGATAATCTTGACGATATAGGCTCCGAACTGGATGATTTCTTCAAGAGCCCTGATAAGCTGACTGCCTGTGGAGACGACATCGCCGACCAGAGCCACCCGATCTCCCGCCATGATCCGTGACTCAAGCCACTTTGGATTCAGAATGTCACCCTCCTTGCGCATGGAGTCGCGTATGTAAAAGACACCAATCTCTTTGAGAAAGGCAGCCCGGCAGAGCACGGAAAGGATGGCATGACCCGGACCGCCCAAGGCACAAATGTTAAGGTCCTTGATTTCGTCATAGACCAGCTCACCGGCCAGTTTGATGCCCTGATGTTTCAGGGATATTTGGAAAAAATCAAAGTAGTCGCCAACGATTTTAGACGGTGTGCGAAAATGCCCTTCTTGCTTATAGGCCCTTTCGGCAATGAGTGTATTTAATTCCTCCCAGACGGTAGACATGACAACCTCTCTCTCCTTCTATGCACAAGTGAAAAATATAATGCTCTCACTCCATTTTATAGGGAGTTCCGGCGTTTATGGCAATAGATTATTGGAAAAAAGAAAGAAATTCTACCGTTATCTTTTAGAACGTTATGAAAACAGAGATGATTTTGATCATTGGCGGCCGGGCGGGGGACTGTTTTCAATGCAGCGCCCTGTTGTCCTTTCCTGTATATGCGGGTACTCTGCAGGCGAGAGCGTCATGAAACTTTCTCAGTAGAGGTCGGAGCTGCCGGATGAGCAGAGAGCGCAGGGAAGAGACAAAAAAAACAGGGGCACAAGCATGTATTCCATTTTTGAGACAGAAATTACCGTGCGGCCGGATGATATCGATATGAACAATCATGTCCATTATTCCCGCTATCTTGATTACATCCTCATGGCCCGTTATGACCAGATGAAAAAGGACTACAAGGTGTCCATGGAGGAATTTGTGGAACAAGGGCATTCCTGGGTGGCCTCACAGGTCAATATTATCTATAAACGGCCGATTCTGCTTAAGGATCGGGTGACGGTTCGTACTCAGCTCCGGAGTTTTCAAGGAGCCATGGCTATGGTCAATTTCTGGATCGTCAAGAGCGATGGCGGGAAGGTGGCAGCTCAGGGGGAGGTGAGTTACACCATGGTCTCAATCAAAAGCGGTAGGCCCATCCGTATCCCCGGTGAAATAATAGAAAAATATCAGGTGTGAGGCGTGTCCTCTTTCCAGGTGGTATCGGTTAGGGAGACAACCTGAAGGGAATAAACAATGTTTTTTGATGTTATATGATTATTGGCTTCAGGCAGCCTTTTTCAGTTGTGCACGTCCGTCAGCGTTAGGAAAGCGGACGAGTTTTCTGGTGATCTGAGTTTGATTTACGGGCCGTATCCCAGGCCGATGTCAGTGACCTCTTCGCCTGGCATAAGGATAAAATAGCTTGAACCGTCCGCGGCCATGATCTTTAATTCATATGGATTGGTCCTGGTCAACAGGGAGGCAATGCGTCCATTTGGAAGCACGCAGGGTGAATTGTCATTATGAAACTGTTCGGTTATTTTGACCGGCAAGGTGCCTCCAGAAGGAAGCCGCCAGATCTGTTCATAGTTTTCGGCCTCCTCAAAGACGATGGAGCCGGCCGGCCCGTAATCGGGCTGATTGAGGAAGGTAGAGCCATCGGCCTGGGCCGTGGCGACGGACACACGGAACCCGGTGCCGTTGCTCTTCACTTCACAGATAGATGAATTGTCATAGGAGTCCGTGCCGCACTTGAACAGGACCTTGGCTCCATCTGCGGAGATGGAGGGCTGCTGATTGAAGGGAAAGGTCGAGCCTGCTGTCATGCTTCTTTTCTGACGATCCGTTGTCGTACGGCAGGGAGTTTGCTTCTTCTCAAGGTGACCGGCTGACATGTCAAACCTCATGACTGGGAAATAATGGGGTGGTAGTAAAATTAAATAATTTCCTTCCACCATCCGAAAGGCCGCCCTCTCTTTTTTTTTGTTGCAGTCGCCTTCCCGTCAAGTTCTTTCGAATTTGGGTCTGTGCAAACCTTCGGGTGATGCACCATTTACTCTGTTTAAAGACCGGCGGGTTTTGATCCAAGCCCAATTTTCTGTGATGGCGAACAGCCTGATACTGCAAAGAGATGTCTGGTCACAAGCTACTTGCTGAACCATGGATAGACTAAAAAAGCAAGGCGGCACACGTCAGAGAAACATATTGATTGAATGGTAACCCGAACTTCCTGCAAATAAATCGGCTCAGCGGTTTGTCCACAGAGGAAATCTCCTTTTTCCTCTTGACTTTACTTATCATAGATGACCCTGTTTTTTCAGGAATGGATGTTAGAAACTGTTCTCTCAGCCCGCAGTGCAGGTACAGATGGCGGCGCAGGAAGAGCCAGAGGCATAACGCGCAACTACCGGAGATGAGGGCAAGGATGCCGATGTAGCGGATTTTGTCCGGCCAGTCCAGCGATACCGCAGCCATGCTCAGGGCGCCGCAGAGAAAGTAAGAAAAGAACATGATCGAAGAGGCGGTGCCCGCGTCCTTGTGCCCCTGTTCCAAGATCAGGTTGCTGGAGGGGGGCCGACTCATCCCCAGGAAAAAGGTGATGATACCATGGGCAGGGCAAAGCGCAGGGGTCCGTTGATCATGGGAGAAAGCAGGCCGATAATCAGAGGCGGCTGCGGCCAAAGCGGTCGGAGAGTGGGCCGTAGATCAGCAGTGAGCCACAGTAGGCGACAAAAAAGAGAACCAGGGTCAGGTTGACGATGGCCAAGGGGAGTTGCCAGGTTTCCACCAGGTGGGGAATGGCCGGCAGGTACATGACTGTGGCCAATGGTGGAAAGGCGGAAAGCAGGGCCGGAAGCAGGATAAAAAGGAACATTGCGCCGCCATCGGGTCGATAGGGTGCATAATCAGGTGTGGGCGGCACAGGTTGAAGCTCGTTAAGGGTTTTTAAAGGGAGCAGCTTTTGTTCTTTTTCAAGCCGGAAAGAGAATTGTTCTTGTCAAAATCATATAAAGGATCTTCCCTCCTGGGCTGGAGGGAAGATCCTTTGACTGGACCGCAGTGAGAACGTCGAAGAGTGCGTACTGTTGAGGGGCATCTTGAAAAGATAGACTCGTTGTTGCCAAGGTCCCTGACAAAGTGGGCAGGGCAGGGAAAGCGTCCGCCGTGGGCACGGACCGCTTCTGGTGTTTGGATATCTTTCATATACATGAGTCTTTCGTTGTCATCAATACTCATCTTAAGATGTCTTTATGGCGAAAAGGTAGTATCTGTTAGGTCCACATCTCCCTTTACCAGAGTGATGACAGTGATCTCTCCCGGGCAGTTGAAGCGCAGGGGGATGCTGGAGGCGCCGGCGCCGCGGCTCGTATAGCCCTGCATCGACCGGTATTGCCAGTGGCCGGATGCGGTGAAGCGGGGTGCCCTGGAGTTGGTGAAGATGGGTCCGCATTTTATTGTGTCGGGCAGGCAGATCTGGCCGCCGTGGGTGTGGCCGCAGAGGTAAAGATCGGCGTTGCATTGTGCTGCTTCCCGGTAGGACTCCGGGGAATGGGCGAGGAAGATGGTGAAGCATTGGGCCGGGACATCGCGGAAGGCCTCTTCGGCATTGGCCATCTTGTAATAATGGGGGTCGTCGACGCCGACGATCAAGATCTTCCCGCCGTTTCTCTCAATCGGCCATGATTCATTGATCAGCATGATCAGGCCGGCCTCCTCGAAATCCGGAGCCATTTCCAGACAATCATGATTGCCGAGGACGCCGAGGAGGCCATGGCGGGTGCGGACATGGGGCAGGAGGCGGCGCAGATGTCGAAGACAGGGGGCAATGGGTCCGTAGGTCTGCATCCGAATATCCCCGCCAATCAGACAAAGATCGACCTCAATGTCCTGCAGGTGAGTAATGAGGCTATCGGTCAGGCCATCGAGTCCGTCCAAGTGGAGATCCGTCAACAGGAGGATGCGAAACTGGTCAAAGGCGTCAGGCAGTGAGGGGAAGAAGAATGTTTTTTTCACCACCTCTATCTTGAGGGCATTACGGGTACCTTTTTCATACAGGCCGGTTACCTTAAACAGCGGAGCAAGAATAACCAGATCTGCAAGAACGCTGGTCAGATTGAACAGGGCCTGCCATCTGGCCAGAGGGAAATGGCAGGCTCTCCATTCACGCAGACGAACCGTTGAACGGACCTGGCGCGGATAATTTTCCAGCGGTGGTCGGTACATGATAAAATACCAGAAACGGGAACTCCAATAGGCGATGATGATAAACAAAATCTGAATTACCGCAATCTGTTCCCAGCTAAGATCCAGAACATGGGTAAGGAACAAGGCGGGGAAAAGGGATTCAAAGAGTTGATCAAGGATGACGATCTCGGTACCGCTTTTCAGGGTCCGGCGACGTTTAATAAAGCTGGATAGGAGGTCGCCGCTCATGGCCAGTAAGGCGGTAAGAGCTCCAACCCACCATGCAATGCCGATCAGGGGGGTGACCATGATTCCCCCCAGCAGGCTGGAGAGGATGCCGCGGATAGTCTTGTGCGGACCGAAGATGGGTTGCTGGTCTCGCCATACTCTACCGCCATCGAGCGGCATATTCCAACGGTCGCCAAAGAACATGCTGATAAGGGGCGGAAGTGCGTTGATCCACAGGAGATAAAGAGCAATAGTGGCCGCCACAATCATTGTATTTTTCCTTCTATTGTGCAGTCAAAAAAGCAGGCTTAGCGAGTGGATGACTCTTTATCTCTCTGCTGCCGGCGGAGTGCCTGATAAAAAAGCAGACCGTAATCACCGGCAGCAATGAGGCTGCAGGACACGGTGACAAAGAGGGCAACCGGGGTCATCCCTGGAAAAAGGACCACCGTGAGCAGCAGGATAAATTGTCCCGCTGTGGCCAGCTTACCTGACCACCTGGCCCCCATCTCGCGGAAGGAATCCCAGGATCGGATTGTTGCCGCATATCCGGCGGCAATCCCAACGGTCAGATCGCGGGCAATCACTGCCGGAATCCACCAGATCGGGAATTTTCCGGTCATGGCAAAGGTGATCAGGGCAGCGAGCATGAACATTTTGTCAGCAACGGCATCCAGCAGGCCTCCCTGCCAGCTTGATACCTTCCAGCGTCTGGCGCACCAGCCGTCAAGAAAATCACTGGCCCCGCTGCCCAGAATAAGCCAGACCCACAGTTCTTCGGGACAGAAAGGAAAGAGACAGGCCAGACCCAGGCGCAAGGCGGATAAGATATTGGGAATAAGGGCCAGATATCGTTTCATGTCGGAATTACGATACGACAAAGTAGATAGCTCCCATGATGATAAGGCTGCCGATACGGAATATCTGGTTGTAAAAAATTAATTCAGCGGCCACCTTTGGTTTAAAAATTCCTGCATAATAGGGGAATTGATGACGGATGGCGCGGATAGGGGAAGAAAGAATGTTACCGACCAGGAGGGCAAGGATGATTTCCCGATAGGTCATGCTTCCCGCCTGGAGCAGAGCTCCGGCTGCGGCCAGGCCGGCGGTGAATTCAGCGGCAATCTGCAGGGTGATAATCCCCATGGATTCAGGGGTGAGCCAGGAGAGGAAAGAAAAGTAGGTGGCCATCGTTTTTTCCATGGTGGTGAAGATTCCCGCCTTGTGGAGCCAGAAGATGATGATGTAGATGGGGATGGTAAAGCGGATGATCGTGCGGATACGTTTTTTAAAGCGGATCCAGCTTTTTTTGACAATGGCGTTCCATCCGCCTCCTGCCTCTTTAGGACCTTCCACCTGCATGCTTTCGGTTCGTTCCTGCCTTGGGAGGATAAAACGGCTGATAAGAAGGATAGAAAGGGTGCGGAGGATGGCTGCGCCAAAGGTGAGGCCGACATAGATGAAGGCCGCTCCCTTGATCATTGGTACGGCGATGAAGGAGACAGTGGGGAGATGGAGAAAATAAGTGGGCAGGGAGTTGAACAGGTTGGCCAGGATCAGTTCTTTCTTCGAGATTTTCTCCTGCTCGTAGGCCTCGGAGAGCATGGTGTTGGCGCTGATGCCGGAAAAAAGCGCCATGGTGAAGGAGGCGCTGGCGATATCTGAGAGGTTTCCCAGGCGCAACAGGGGACGGGCCAGGGTGGCAACCTTACTGGTCCAGTTCAGTGACTCGATCACGTTGGCAACAAAAAGGCCAATCGAAATATAGCCAAGCATTCGCAACAGCGGCCAGAACAGGTCATGCCAGAGAGTGAGGAGGGTATCAGCCGAAAAGGACATGGACGTATTTTCCTGGTTTCCTCTTAAGGTTCAAGAATCGATGGGCCTTGAATCAGCGAATGGGCGTAGAGACCTGCCGGATCGTTGAAGAGTAGGAGCTCCCTGAATGGCGCGGTCAGTTGAGCTATCTGTTGCACCAAAGGCCGTGACATCGTTTGGCGCAACAGGGTGGTTACGACCTGACCATTGAAGATGCCCCGTATTTCATCCAGAAAGCTGCGTGGCTTTTCAATGTAGATTGCTGAGTAATTTTCAATTTTTGCCATTTGGGCTGCAGACTTGATGGCGTCTTCCAGAGTTCCTATCTTATCCACCAGACCAAGTTGCTGTGCCTCTTTTCCATGAAAGACACGTCCTCCGGCAACGGTCTGGACTTTTTCCATATCCATCCGGCGTCCTTTTGCCACCAGGGAGAGAAACTGCTGGTAGCCATGCTCGAGAGTCATCTGGACAGCTACCTCCAAGGGCGGACTCAAAGGCCGGCTTAAGTTAAGGCCGGATGCCAGCGGGGTGGTGCCGAACCCATCACTGTGAATGCCAAGGCTTGCCAGACTGTTTTCAAAGGTGGGGAAGGCTGCGAAGATGCCGATGGATCCGGTGATGGTGGCGGTTGATGCCCATATCTCATCAGCATTTGCAGCAATCCAGTATCCGCCGGAGGCGGCAGTGGAACCCATGGATACCACCAGGGGTTTGGCACTTTTTTTCAGTTCAAGGATCTCCTGACGAATGATCTCTGAGGCAAAGGCCGAGCCGCCCCCTGAGTTGATGCGCAGCGCCACTGCCTTGACCTTTGGGTCAAGGCGGGCCTTGCGGAGACTCGCGGCCAGGGTGTCGCCGCCAATGGTGCCCATTGGTTGTTTGCCATCGAGGATCATGCCCTCGGCTATAATGACCCCGATGGTGTTGTCAGGTGTAATCAGTGGCGGTTCATAGGAAGGGGTGATGGTGCGCAGATAATTATTTAAACTGATCTGGCTGAAACCATGGTCAGGAGCAGCCGCAGTCTGTTTTCCCAGATAATTGCGAAGCTCTTCCCTGGTTTTAAGACCATCCACCAGTTTGTTCTCCATGGCCAATTGTGCGGTACTGCCTCCAGATGCCGCCAGTTTCGTGGTAATGTTGTTGGTATATTGATCGATAGCGTCAGCAGGAAGTGAACGTTGTCTGGTGATGTCTGTCGTGAAAATCGACCATAGAGAGGTGAGCAACCCTCGCATTTGTTCTTTGGCCTCCTCTGACATGGAGTCTCGCAGGATGGGTTCGACGGCCGATTTGTAGGTGCCGACACGGAAGACGTGATAATTAATCTGTAATTTCTCCAGGGCTTCCCGGAAGAAGAGCGGATAGGAACCAAGGCCGTGGAGATCAACGCCGCCCATGGGGTTCAGGTAGATTTCCGAGGCAAAGGAGGCCAGATAATAAGCCTTCTGCCGGTAGTAATCTTCGGCGGCAATGACTTTTTTACCGCTTTTTTTGAACTCGTTCAGGGACTCTCCGATGGTCTGCATCTGGTCGAGCCCAACCGTCCCCAGATCATTAAGGTCAAGGAGGATGCATTTAATCTGGCTGTCGGTGGCCGCGTGATGGATAGCGTCGAGAACATCCTGGAGCAGGGTCTCAGAGGTCGTCTCCTTGCTTTGAGTGAGCTCACTCAGCAGCTCCGTTATCGGGTCTCTGGACTGTTTCTCTTCTACGATATTACCGGCCAGAGAGAGGATAAGCGCAGCGTCCTTAATAACAGGCGGCTTTTTTTCAAAGAGAAACGTGGTGAAAATCACCACTATGAACAACAGAAAGAGAAGATTACCCAGGATGCTTCGGGTGGTGGAAAGAAATTTCCCTATCCAGCGGAAGAAGGTTGTGAGAGCAGCAAAGATGTTTTTCATGAATGTGTGGGCCTGAAAGGGGAAAGGATTTTACTTACTGACAGTGAATAGAAGAGAGAATAATAACAATACTGGCGTTGGAAGTAAACCTTCTTGCTGGTGAGCGACTGTTATTGTCCTGAACCTTGGAGGCTTACCAGCCACCACCCCCCCCGCCGCCGGATCCCCCACTTGAGCCTCCCGACGAGGAAGAGCTGGCACTGGTGGCCATACTGTTGACTGCCGTAGCCCAGGAACCACTGGCTCCGGCGCCGCCGAAAATTCCACCGCCCCCACTGAAGCCGGAAGAGGAGTGAGGCGTGTTACCAGTGGAGAAGGCGTGTGTACTGCTGCCGTATTTACCAAACCAGGTATCCATATGTTTTCCCAGCCCAAAACCCAGAAGATAGGGGAACCATGCATCTTCTACCTGCGGCTTTTCTTTCTGCAGCTCGGCTTTAAAATATTCACGGGCCGAGGCCAAATGCTGCCGCAGGCGAATTCCTTCGATACTGTCCCGTGATTTTGCAATATTGAGAATGTTGTTCATCATTGCCAGTACAAGACAGAATCCACCGAGAAGCAGGAGTAGAGATGCATCGGCATAAAGCAGTGAGGCGTATCCTGTCCCAATGAGTATAACTATCCCCACAAAAGAAAGCATTCGACCAGGAAGCCGGGTGGAGGAATCACGGTAGCCAATAGCTCTTATCAATCCGATAATGTAGAGGAAAAAAGCTACAACAACATAGGTCATCTGCAGTCCGAATTCATCCTGATGTAAAACCGCATTAAAGAGGAGCAGGAAGAAACCACACACCCCCAAAACAAGAGTGGGGACCCAGATCAATTCCAAGGGATTTTTCAGGGCGGCAGTGAGGTCAGACACCTTTTTATCTAATGGCTCCCGAATCTTACCAGCCGGGTCGAAACTGCTGTTTTTCCCCTGATAATATTTCTTGATGGTGTCGGTGTCAGTTACATTTCCGTTGATAAAAAGGCCTTCAATGAGGGTCTGCTCGTAGCCGTTGAATTGTTCCCGTGGTTGAAGGAGCCTGAGGTGTAAAACCGGCGGCAGCCATGGCAGGAAGAGATCATATTGAAAGAGGGAAAACTTTTTTGGCTCCAACCAGCTCTCAAGCTTGCCCTCTAAAACCAGACGGGCAAGCACCGCAGCCACTTCGTAGCCGCTGGTCTTCTTGTCCCAGGTTGCTCCCACCACTTCAGGCAAGAGATGAAAGAGGTGCTGATCCAGCCATTGTCGGTCCACGTCTTCAGACGGTACAAGGGGATGAAACCGATTGGCTTTCTTTTCGTAACCAAAAAAAACAGCAAAGCGCCAGAGAAAGAAGAGGAGAACAGTGCTGAAGATCAAGAGACGGCCGAAGGAGGGAGTATGCCGCACCGGAATGGGAGCCGGTGGCTTTGGCGGCCTGTTTATTGCAGCCGGATTCCCCTCGCTGTGTGTCAGTCTGGCCTGGAGGAGCACTCCTTTTCCAGGCGGGATATTGTCCCGCGTCAGGAAGGCGACCGTCACGGTCCAGACGAGCCTGAACCTCCATCTTCTGCCAGTATAAAGACCGTCCGAAGGCTGTTTGGGTCAGTAAGAAACAGCAACAGAGAAGGAATCCCAGGAGTGGGGAGCGCTTTCTTATGGTAGCGATCAGAGTGGAAATGATGGACTCTCTCAGGATAGCGCCTCCTGAACGGCAAGGCCGATCTGGCGCAGGGTGTACGGTTTTTTGATAAGTGTCCTTGCCCCCAGGGCTTGTGCTCTATTTACTTCCTCGTTCTCTGAAAAGCCGCTGGCCACTATCGCCTTCTGACCTGGTCGAATCTTGCATATTTCTTCATAGGTCCTGCGTCCATTCATACCCGGGTCCATGATCATATCAAGCAGGATAAGGTCCGGCTGCCTCATACGGACATACTCTATGGCCTTTTCTCCTGATTTTACACAATCCACCTTATAGCCGAGAAAGGTTAACAGCTTTTCAGCTATATATCGCTGTTGCTCATCATCATCAACAACAACAAGGATACTTTCTCCGTTGCCTTGCAGTTGAGTAATATCCTGTGTTTCGGTCTCGTCAGTCATCTCTTTATTTCGAGTGGCTGGAAAGTAGAGGGTAAAAACGGTTTTACCCTGAATGTTTTCTGCTGTTATAGTGCCCCCATGATCCTGAACACTATTCCAGACCACTGTAAGTCCCAGTCCTGTGCCGCTCTTTCCCAGAACCTTTTTGGAGTAAAAAGGTTCAAATATATGTGCCAGATCATCCGCTCCAATGCCGGTGCCGTCATCAGAGATAGAAAGCATCACATATTCCCCCTTTTCGAGGAACTGCACCTGTTTCAGAGGTTGGTCAATGAAGCAATTCCTGGTAGCAATCCAGATATGGCCCTTTTCACCCACAGCCTCGGTGGCATTGGTGATGAGATTCATCAGGCACTTGTTTATATGAACAGGAGAACAGGATATATTGAGTAGTTCAGAATTAAGATCAACAGTGCATTCGACCTCCCGATGATGGGAATGCATTTGTTGGTATTCTGGGGAGTTGAGATAACTCTGGATCAAGGTGTTCAAGTTAGCATTCTCCCTCGCAGCAGCAACACCACGGGCCATGGTGAGTAAATCGGCCACAACGGCCGCTGCCCGTTTTCCTGCATCACGTATTACCTCCAAAGGCTTGCGCAGATCACTGTCTTCCGGAATCTTCATGAGCAGCAGCTCCGGATAGGTGACAATGCCGGAAAGGATGTTGTTCAGATCATGGGCCACGCCTCCAGCCATCATGCCAATCATTTCCATCTTCATGGAGCGCTGGAGTTTTTCCTGCAGTTCTTTTTCTCGGCTTACGTCCAGGAAAAAGAAAAATTGGTATTCAACCCCTCGATAGTTAAAGGAACTGGCAAAGATATCAACAGGAAAGGTAGAGCCGTCCTTACGTCTGTGTGTGCGCCTCATGGAAGAGGAGTTCCGTCCATGCGAGCTTTTTAAAAGCCATTCTTGCCATGATTCCTCGGTGAATTCCGTGTCAATATCGCCAATGCCGAGATTGCACAATTCGTTATGGCTGTATTCCAGAAGATCGGTGCAGGCCTTGTTGGCATTGATAATATGTGTTTCTGCCAAAGTCTTTCTCTTCTCTACCCAGAGGATGGGGAAGGCGCAGGAATCCACGGCGTATTGGGTGAAGAGGAGCTTCCGTTTGGCCTGTTGTAGCAGCTGCGCTTGGTGTAAAATCTGCTGGTTCTGTTCTTTTAGTTGCCGGGTATATCTTCCAAGGGTAAAATTTCGATAGAGAAGCAGGGCGACACCAATCCCGACAAAAAATAGTGCCTGCCAGAGAATTTTCAAATCACGGCCCTGCTCAAACTTGACGGATATCCAGCGATTGAGAATGCGCTGGTGTTCCTCCCTGTCAATTGCGGCTATGGCTTTTTCAAAGATAGAAAGGAGCAGAGGCTCGTCGTTTCGGGTGGCCACTCCAAGCTCCCAGCGCTCATCAAATTTACCCGCAACCTTCAGTTCAGTGGGGAATGATTTTTGAATGGAATATGCCGCAGTGGCAAGAGTTTCAATAAAACCATCCAGCTTACCGTCCGCAACCTGCTGGAGCCCTGTAACAATATTTTCTACTTTCACAATCTGCATCTTCGGATAGCGTGTCTGCAACAGTTCTCCAAAGGCATACCCTTTCACCACCCCCAATTTTTGATCAGTGATAGCAGTGATGTCATCGACAAAAGGGCGATTCATCTTGGCAACCATGACCAGAGGAATGTGCAGATAGGGACGGGTGAAGTTCATGTAGGCTTCACGTTCCGGAGTCGGCATGGCCAGAGAAAAAATATCGCATTTTCTGGCCATGGCATAGTCAATACTTTCCGACCAGGTTTTCGTGGGAACCATCACCAAGGGAACAGGAAGTATGCTGCGGATGAGAGTCATGTAGTCGGCAGTCATGCCCACATGCTTGCCGTCCTCAATCTTTTCCAGGGGCATCCAGTCAGGATCGACACACATGGTGATTTGTTTTTTTCTCTCCAGAAAACTGCGTTCCTCATCTGTGAACGCAAGGCTTGTCAGTTGCTCATTTGTCTTGGAAAACCCTTCTTGAGCTTCCACAGAAGTCACAGAAGTTAAAAAGATGCCGCCAAGAATCCAGAGAATTGTAATGCTGAAAACCAAAAGATTACTGGTTGTTTTTTTCAAGGTAATTATCCACGATTATAGAGTTAAATTTCCTCTTAGCAGGGTGACAGTGTAGAAGATTGTCTGAGCAAACGAATATTATATGTTTTTTTATTTAGTGTAGGGGAAGAATAGGAATTAGTCAATTTTTTAGGGGACATGTTTTGTCACTGTAGTCATCTTGATTGCTCTCATTGGCTAATGAAGGTAATATGAACCTGCGAGCCCTCCTGGAAAGGCTTCGCAGGTAGATCTTTTCCTGTCTCAGATACCGCTGCGGCCGTTCTTTAAGCATAGCTATTCGCAGTATGATAATTATCATCATAAAATATGCCTCTATACAATTCTCAGCAAAAAATGTTGAAGGAGGCCGCCTCGGGGCGATTGAAACTTGATTGTAACCGAGAAGGTCGCTGTTACTGAATAACCCTATTGCTGTGCAATTCAGTAAATTCTGCTGAGAATTGTATAGAGGCACTTCATAAAATGATGTTTTTTTATTCTTTCGAAAGTTCACTGACGTTCTTGTTCGGAAGATGTCTGATCCTTTATCGGATATCTCTGAGTGGAGGTAGGTAATGCAGTCCATACAAAAAAGAATAGTTGCGGTGAAAGGGATGAGTTGTGCCGCTTGCTCCAGCCGCATTGAACGGGTGGTACAGGGCCTGGAGGGTGTTGAGCTTGCAGTTGTCAATCTGGCGGCGGAGAGCATGGAGCTGGTCTGGGACGACAGTGTTGTTTCTTTTGATCTGATTGCCGCCCGGGTCAAGGAGCTGGGCTTTGATCTTGACCAGGAAGAGGAGAGTGAGGAGCTGACCCTTGACCTGGCCATATCCGGCATGCATTGTGCCTCCTGTTCCACCCGTATTGAAAAGGTCGTCTCCGGGATGGCAGGTGTGGTGTCGGTTGCAATCAATCTGGTAACTGAGACGGGAACAGTGATTTACCGCCAAGGGTTGATCAATCAGCGGCAGATTCGTGAGGCTATTGCCAGGCTGGGATTTGAGGCCCGTCCGGTGAGTGCCAGGCTTGATCAGTTCGCTCGTAAACGTCAGGAGACCCTTCTCCGTCTTGCGGCCATGAAGATGCGGCTTTTCTGGTCACTGGGGTTGGCCGCGATCCTCTTGCTTGTCTCCATGGGAGAGATGCTGGGACTTCCCCTGCCATCTGTTATTAACCCCCATCATTATCCCCTGAGATTTGCCCTGCTCCAGTTCTGTCTGGTGGTGCCCATTATGGTGCTGGGCCGGAATTTTTATCTCATCGGTATTCCGGCCCTCCTGCGGCGGGTTCCTAATATGGATTCTCTGATTGCCATGGGCACGGGTGCCGCCTTTATCTATTCCACCTGGAATTTGGCGGAGATTATGCTGGGCGCAGATGCGCATATGCTGGTCATGGATCTCTATTTTGAATCGGCAGGGGTGCTGATTGCTCTGGTCTCGCTGGGAAAATATATGGAGACCCGTTCCAAATCGCACACCTCCGATGCCATTGCCAAGTTGATGCAGCTGACACCGGATAAGGCCATTCTGCTCAAGGGCGAGGAGCAGTCAGAGATCCTGGTGGAGGAGATTGAAGCTGGAGACCTGTTATTGGTGCGGCCAGGCGAGCGTATTCCCGTGGATGGTTCGATTGTCAAAGGGCGGACGGCTGTGGATGAATCCATGCTCACCGGTGAAAGCCTGCCGGTGTCCAAGGGAGAAGGCGACAAGGTGACCTGTGGCACTCTCAATAAAAACGGGGTTTTGCAGATACGTACCGAGCAGGTGGGGCAGGATACCCTTTTGGCTCGTATTGTCAGAATGGTGCAGACGGCGCAGGGCTCCAAGGCCCCCATTGCCGGCATGGCGGATCGGATCAGCCTTTATTTTGTGCCGGTGGTCATGGTCGTGGCGGTGCTGACAGGACTTGCCTGGTATTTCCTGGGTGGGGTGGATTTCACTGTGGCCCTCCGGTTCTTTATTGCGGTGATGGTCATTGCCTGTCCTTGTGCCATGGGTCTTGCCACTCCGACCTCGATTATGGTGGGAACCGGGCGTGGTGCGCAGTTGGGGGTTCTGATTAAAAGCGGAGAGGCCCTTGAAATGGCGGAAAAGATCCAGGTGCTGGTCTTTGACAAGACCGGCACTCTGACCTATGGCCGTCCAGAGCTTACTGACCTGATCAATGTGACAAGTGATGAAAGTGATGAACGGCTGCTTTTTCTGGTTGCATCCGCAGAACAGTCTTCAGAACATTCCCTGGCTGAGGCTTTGGTGGCAGCCGCAAAGAATAAGGGAAGCATACTGAAGCAGCCTGAGACCTTTGAGGCCCTGGTTGGCCAGGGGATTTTCGCCCAGGTGGATGGACGGCAGATCCTTCTTGGTAATCGGCAGCTACTGGATGAAAGAGAGATTGGCGTGGAGGGTGTAGGCACTGAAGTTGCCAGGCTGTCAGGGGAAGGGAAGACGGTTTTGTTTCTGGCAGTAGATGGCCGGTTTGCGGCTCTGCTGGCCATTGCTGATAAGCTTAAGCCAGAGGTGCCGGCGGCGGTGGCCAGGATGCGGAAAATGGGATTGCGGCTGATCATGTTGACGGGTGACCAGGAGGCTACAGCCCATGCCATTGCCGCGCAGGCAGGGATTGATGAGGTGATTGCCCAGGTGATGCCTGATAAAAAGGCGGATAAAATTGTTGCCTTGCAGCAGCAGGGATTGCGTACGGCTATGGTCGGCGATGGGATCAATGATGCCCCGGCCCTGGCTATGGCCGATGTGGGGATTGCCATGGGCACAGGGAACGATATTGCCATCGAATCCGGTGATATCGTTCTGATGAAAGGCAATCTGGATGGGGTGATTATTGCCTTGCGTCTTTCTCGGGCGGTAATGCGCAATATCCGTCAGAATCTTTTCTGGGCCTTTGCCTATAACGTCATTGGAATCCCGGTGGCGGCAGGGCTGCTCGTTCTCTTCGGGGGACCCAGTTTGAACCCGATGATCGCCGGTGCGGCCATGGCTATGAGTTCGGTGTCGGTTGTTGGTAATGCTTTACGATTGAGGAGATTTGAGAAGAATCAGGGATGAAAGAAAAAGGTGCTGGCGATTCCCTTTTTTCTTCTTGACTTTTTCGTAAACAGCTATATATATTGAGCTGGTTTGATGAATGGTTGTTCATTTAATTGCCACTTCAAGGTTGGGGTGGGCGTTATTATTCATGAAAAAAATCAACAAAAGAGGGAGTCCTATGTTCTCAAAATTGGTTGCACCACATGGCGGAAGAGGTTTGGTATGTGCTTTGCTCGAGGATAAAGAGCGTGACGCAGAGCTCGAAGTAGCTAAAGGCTTGAAGCAGATTGAGATTACTGCCCGTGCCAAAGGCGATCTCATCATGATGGGCATTGGTGGTTTCAGCCCTCTTGATGGCTTCATGACCAAGGCTGACTGGAAAGGCGTTTGTGAGAACTTCCAGATGGCAGATGGCACCTTCTGGCCCGTACCCATCACCCTTGATGTATCTAAGGCTGATGCCGATGCCATTAAAGTAGGCGATCATGTTGCCCTGGTAAGAAATGGTGAGACCTTTGCCACCATGAAGGTTGCAGAGAAATATGAGATGACCGACGCTGACAAGCGTTGGGAGTGCGAGAAGGTCTTTATCGGTGAGGGCGAAGAGTCTGTTGGCGGTAAATTCTGGGAGATCGCTCCTAAGGATCATCCAGGTGTTATCATGGTTATGGATCAGAAAGAGTTCAACCTTGCCGGTCCTGTAAAAGTACTTTCTCAGGGTGAGTATCCAGTAGAGTATCCAGGTGTGTTCCTGACCCCAGCCCAGACCCGTCGCATGTTTGACGATCGTGGTTGGGCCAACGTTGCTGCCCTGCAGCTGCGTAACCCCATGCATCGTTCCCATGAGTATCTGGCCAAGATCGCTGTTGAAGTATGTGACGGCGTTCTGATCCACTCTCTCATCGGTAACCTCAAGGCTGGCGATATCCCTGCTGCCACCCGTATCCAGGCCATTGATATCCTGATCGATAAATATTTTGTAAAAGCTAACGTTATCAACGCCGGTTATCCTCTGGATATGCGTTATGCCGGTCCTCGTGAGGCCCTGCTTCATGCTACCTTCCGTCAGAACTATGGCGTTAACAACATGCTGATCGGTCGTGACCATGCCGGTGTTGGTGATTTCTACGGCCTGTTCGAGGCTCAGGAGATTTTTGATCGTGTTCCCAAGACCGGTGACAACGCCAAAGATCTTCAGTGTAAACCAATGAAGATCGACTGGACCTTCTACTGTAAAGAGTGTGATGGTATGGCCTCTCTGCGTACCTGCCCACATGACAAGTCTTCCCGCGTAATCCTTTCCGGTACCAAACTGCGTAAGGCCCTTTCCGCTGGCGAGGAAATCGTTGACCACTTCGGACGTACCGAGGTTCTTGATCATCTCAAGAAGTACTATGCAGGCCTGACCGAGAAGGTTGAGGTTAAAATGCAGGGTGCTGCTTCCGGCTCTGCTATGTAATAGTAGTCAAGACTAGTTTTTTGAGTCTGTAAAAGGAGATACCGCCCCCCGGGTGGTATCTCCTTTTTTTATTTCTGATCTATCTTCTCCGTAATCTATCATGACACATACTCTTGATGTTGGTCTTGGTGACCGCACCTATCCTATCTTTATTGAAGATGGTATTATGGCCACTGTTGGCGTAGATCTGGCAAAACGTAATATCGCCAAGCGCTTTGCCGTGATTGCCGATGACAATGTGGCCCGTCTCTATGGCACTACTTTGATGAAATCCCTTAACGATGCCGGGATTGCAGCTGAGCTGCTCACCTTTCCGCGAGGCGAGGCCAGCAAAAATCTGCAGGTTTTTGCCGAGCTTGCCAGCCGCCTGGCGCAACTGGGGATTGACCGCAAGGATGGCCTGATCGCCTTGGGCGGCGGGGTCACCGGCGACCTGACTGGCTTTCTGGCGGCATCATATCTGCGGGGTATCCCTTTTGTCCAGGTGCCGACCACTCTGCTCTCTCAGGTTGACAGTTCTGTGGGGGGCAAGACCGGGGTGGATATTCCAGAGGGGAAAAATCTGGTTGGGGCCTTTTATCAGCCCAAGGCCGTTTATATCGATACGGCTGTGCTGACCACCCTTCCTCTGGTGGAGTTGCTTGGCGGACTGGCCGAGGTCATCAAGTATGGGGTGATCAGAGACTTCGATTTTTTTGTCTTCTTGGAGCGTCATCTTGATTTAATCCTCTGTCTTGATCAGGAGAGTATCCAGGAGATGATTTTCACCTGTTGCCGAATCAAGGCTGAGGTAGTGGCAGAAGATGAGCGGGAGTCCGACCTTCGTCGGATCCTTAATTTTGGCCATACCATTGGTCATGCCGTAGAAGCGGCCTCTGACTTTTCCATTATTCATGGACTGGCCGTAGCCATCGGCATGGTTGCCGCCCTGCGGCTTGCGGTGGCATGCGAGCTCTGTAAAAGAAGTGATGCCGGCCGGGTTGCGGCCCTGATTAACGCTTATGGACTGCCAACGGAGATACCGCCAGACCTTGATAGAGATCGCATAAAAAAATATCTACTGACCGACAAGAAGACGGTGGCCGGTTCAGTCTTTTATGTCCTGCCGACTGCCATCGGCAGCGTGGTGATCACCAATGAAGTGAGCGAGGCACAGGTGGACGCGGTTCTGTCCCGGAAGTGAACCGGGCAACGAGAATTTGTTTTTTCTCGCCTGACTCGCCCTCAGTCCTGAACTTCTGCCTTTATAAAAACACATTGCCAAGGTCAATTGCATAGAATAAATTAAGTGACTCTATACAATACTTAGCTAAAGGTACTTAGGTACCCCATAAAGACTAGCTTTCCGTTTACGCGGGAATGGCATCAACTAAATGCCTCGTCACTCCCGCGTGCCGGGGAAAGGTGGTAGCTGAGTTTCCTATAGAGGCATTATAAATTATAAAAAGGGGTGGTCGGTTAGTGCCCCACAAGAGTTAGACCCAGTTATATCCGTGCGTTACATCATTTTCAGTAACCGGACCCGTGGCAACTGCCCGTTCAAACAATCTTCTGAACACAAGGCCACGGCTGCGAGAAGTACGTCTGTTGAATCTAAAAGTGAACTTCTCCAGATAAGCCTGTAGGTGTTCAGGAACTACTGAACCTTGGTGTGTTCCCAATATCCAGCGTTTCAATAAACTTGCTATATGGTGAACGCCCGGCATGGATACATGTGCGGGATCGCCTGAAGATGATTGGACTGTAATTTTTTTGGTGAACCCATGTTCAGATAATCCATTGTAGCCGCTCCATCCATCGTATGCACAACAGAACTTGGAACGACTGCATCACATACAAACGTCATCAAGCTTTCACCAGAAGCATCGGGAATATGACGCATTCGTACCCGTCCAAACCCCTTGGGATCAATGTTTTCTATGGCAATCACTACTATGCTTTTCGCAGAACCACGACCTCTTTTGCCGCCCTGCTTGACGCTGCCTGTAAAGGTTTCGTCTACTTCAACATTTCCGGAGAGCGGCTTAAGTTCGGCATCTACCATAGCCACACGAAATCGCTGGAGCATGGTCCACGCAACCCGATATTTTGTGCCAAGCGTACGCTCCAGCGTCTTGGCAGACAAACCGTTCTTAGCTGTACTCACGTGCCACGCTGCTTCGAACCATGTCGTTAGCGGTGTCCGTGTCTTATCAAAGATCGTTCCCGCTTGGGCGTAGGTGCGATGGCGGCAAAGCTGGCAAGTTAAGCGACCACGACTGCCTTGCCTTGGAGTAGTAGCTATTTTGCAGGCTGGGCAGATAAACCCATTCGGCCAACGTAATTTTATGAGGTATGCAGCGCAAGATGCATTGTCAGGGAACATCTCAACAAAACTGCGGTACGTGTTGGGATAATCGCGACCTGATATCAAGGATATTTCCACGGCATCTCCTCAGTAAAGAGTTTTTACGAGGAGCATACACCATGGGGCACTAACCGACTACCCCACATTATAAATATAGAGGTGGAGTTTAGGATCCGTTGTGGTGAAATAACCAGAGTGTTTTAGATTATTTTGTTATGGCTCTTCATGCCGCTTGGGCCATCCCCTTGACCGGGATATTTTCGTAGATAAGGTGTTGAATGCACGCTTTTGATAAAAAAATATTTGAGGCCTTTAGTAAGTATGGACACAAGATGCATCGCCTGTCATTGGGTTGCATCTTTATTTGGTTTGGTCTCCTTAAACCATTTGGAGAGAAGACAACCACTTCCCTTCTTGCTCATACCGTATATTTTTTCCCTCCAGAAATAGTCCTTCCTTTTTTAGGGTGGTGGGAAGTCGCCATTGGGATTTGCCTTATATATAAGCCCTTGGTCAAGGTTTCAATAATGCTACAATTTATTAGAATTCCAGGAACTATACTGGCTTTTTTTATGCATCCTGATATTTGTTTTGTTCAACTACCTTTAGTGCCTAGCCCGGTAGGTCAATACTTGATAAAAGATATAGTCATCCTTTTTGCCGGCATCGCAATTGCGGGCACAATATATAATGAAAAATCTTCAGATCCGTATTTTTTTAATAAGTAGAGCTTAATTCAGCGCAAGTATCGTAGTCAATTTTCGATACAATCTTGCTTCTCAAAATAATAAACGACATCAACACCGTTTTCCAGTTCTCTCGACAGCTGATTTCTGTCGTCGGTTTCTCAGTCTATTTAAATCAGGCAAGCACTCAGTCCTCACCCATCGTTCGTCAAAAGTCACAGTGGCAAGGCCATGTGCTGGGCTGGGCGAGATGTGAACAGTGACTGTCTATTCAATCCCGTACCCTTTTAACTTTTCCCATAAATTTTTTCTGCTGATTCCTAGAACCTTTGCTGACTCGGTGCGGTTACCATTACAGTATTCCAGGGCTCTTTTGAGGCAAATCTGTTCGGCAACGGCCAGATTCTCTGCCAGGTTCAGGCCGATTTCCGAATGTATGGTCTGACTGCGCAGTTCGGTCGGCAGATCGGCAGGAGTGATCTCCGGGCCTTTACACAGGACTGAGGCGCGCTCCATCAGATTGCGAAGTTCCCGGACGTTTCCCGGATAATCATAGGACTGCAGGCAGTTCAGCGCCGTCTGACTCAGGCTGAGTGTCCTGTGGTGAGATGAGCTGAACTCCCTGAGAAAACTCTTGCACAGTTCCGCTATGTCTTCCTTGTGTTCCCGCAGGGGCGGCATAGTGATGGGGATAACCTGTAATCTGAACAGGAGATCCTGGCGGAAGCGGCCTTCTGCGACCTCCTGCTGGAGATTCTTTGAGGTGCAGGCGAGAATGCGGACGTCCACGCTGATGCTTTTGCTGCCTCCTACCCGTTCAAACTCACTTTCCTGCAGAACCCGCAGGAGCTTTGCCTGCAGCGGCCCTGGCAGATCGCCAAGCTCATCCAGGAGCAGGGTGCCATTGTCGGCTAGTTCGAATTTTCCCTTTCTCGTCTGCTCGGCTCCGGTGAAGGCACCGCGTTCATGGCCGAACAGCTCTGACTCCATGAGTCCTTCCGGTATCGCTGCACAGTTGATGGAGACAAAGGGCTTGTCCCGGCGGGGGCTTGTTTGATGAATGGCCCTGGCTGCCAATTCTTTTCCCGTGCCTGACTCCCCGGTAATGAGGATAGTGGCATTGGTGGGGGCTGCCTGCTCAATGATGGCGAAGATCTGGTGCATGGCAGGGCTGTTGCCTATCAGTCTGTTAGCCGCCAGAGGGCAACTCGCCTCAAGGGAGGCGCAACGGGCCTTGACGGCCTGGATATCGAGAAGTCTGCTGACCCGGATGATGAGGTCATCCATGTCGAATGGTTTCAGGATGTAGTCGGCAGCGCCTTTGCGCAGACAGTCCAGGGCGTCGTCAATGGATCCGTAGGCCGTCATGATAATGACATCTATATCCTGGCTCTGCTCTCTGATCCGGCCGAGCAGGGAAATGCCGCTCAGGCCCGGCATCCGGATGTCCGAGATCACCAGATTGTACTTCTGCTTTTCCGCCATTGTGGCAGCCTTCAAACCGTCCTCCGCCTCATCCACCAGCCAGCCATATTGCTTCAGACGGTCGGATACGGAGATGCGGATGATCTCATCATCCTCTGCAAGTAGAATTCGTGGCATATCTTTTCCTTATTCACTCTTTTTTATCCTGTTGGTAAGGTGACTACAAACTGCGTCCCTTGTCCTGGATGACTCTCAACTGCAATGGTCCCGCCCATGCGTTGCACCAGGGAATAGGTGACCGCCAGTCCCAGTCCGGTCCCTTCTCCAACTCCCTTGGTAGTGAAGAAGGGGTCAAAAATATGGGGTAGGTGTTCAGCGGCTATGCCGGATCCGGTGTCCTGGAAGGTGAGGGTGAGTCGTGTCCCCCGGCAGCTCCCGGTGACTGTCAGAGTGCCGCCGGTCTCTGTCATGGCCTGGATGCTATTGAGACCTATGTTGACAATGATCTGCTTAAGGGCCTCGGCGTCGAGAATAATGTCTCGGGGGAGCTCAAGGATGAGGCGCACTTCAATATCCTTGAGCTTGCAGGAAAGCAGCTCAAAACATTCTCTGATCAGTCCGTCGGCATCCACCTTGCGCTGTTGCAGGGGTTCGGTCCGGCCAAAGTTCAGGAGCTGACGCATGGTCTGTTCGATCTGCTTCAGTCCTTTGTTGATCAGGGGCAGATAGCGCTGGTGTAGTTCCCGGTTCTCCGGGTTTTCTCCCATGGCCTTGACGCAGTTGAGCATGCCAGCCAGGGGATTGTTGACTTCATGGGCGATACCGGCAGAGAGGATGCCAAGGGACGCCATCTTTTCGTTAAAGCAGGCCTGATTGCGGTTTTTCTCCAGTTCTTCTCGAGATTGATTCAGCCGCCGGCAGAGATGGTCGAAATGGGCGCTGAGCATGGCGATTTCATCATGGCCTGAGGGCAGGAGCTCTGGATCAGGCTCTTTGTCGGGAAAGGATTTCATGGCGGCGGAGAGTTTACTGATACGTCCTGTCACCAGAGTGTCGAGCAGGAGAAAGAGCACAGCGGTGACCAGAAAGACAGAAACCAGCCCTACGACGAACAGGCTGTTTTTGTTTTCTCTGATCATGCTATCGGCCCAGGCAATGGGGATGGTAATGGAGAGAGCCCCAATGATATCGTCATGCTGGTAGCCTTGAGTGGCATGGCATTCAAGGCAGGAAGATTCCACGTTCAGTGGTGCCACGAAGCGGACCACACGGCCTGTGGGGCTGTTGAATACTGCGGCTGCCTCCAGGGCCCCTTGTTGAAAGCTGATCATGGCCTTTTGTTCATAGGCATCGGCAGCATTGGCCGGGTTTACGGGGTGGAGGCTGGTGACCCGGAAGCGGCCCTGTCCTTCTTGTTCGGAGTAGTTTGAGAGTTCCCTGGTAACCATGGCCGGGTTGCGCATCACATACTGATTGCCGGCCTTGTCGGTAATAACGGGCAGGGACAGGAAAGGGTTGGACTCAACCCCTTCCTTTTTCAGGATGAAAAGGCCGTTGTGGTCAGCCACCCATTGACGGGGCAGGCGAATATAGCGGAACAGCATGCGGGCCTGCTCCTTTGTCTGGGCGATAATGAGTTCGTCTTGAAGCTGCGAAGTCCTGTAGAGTAGTAGTGCGTAGGAGAGCGAGACAATGATCCCTATGCAGAGGATGAATTTTGTCCGTAAGGTTAAGAAGAAAGGAATGTTTTTTTTAATGTTCATCTAGAACTTCAGCCTATTTGAGCCTTTGATTGAGTTTTTCATTTTGAACTTTTTCAGGGTTTTGTCGCCATTGAAAAGAGAGGGCCTGCGATTGGCAGACATCAATGCATTCGCCGCAGTTCCAGCAATAAAGAGATTCTGTCATGCCATTTGTGGGGCTGAGTCCCAGAGGACATCTGCGGTCGCACAGGCCGCACGCTGTGCATTTGTCATGATCCAGGATGACCGCGACTTTCCGTCTGGAACCGATGAGATTCAGGGCCGCCCCCAAGGGACAGAAATAGCGGCAATAAAATCTCCTGGTTACCAGGTTCATACCAAGAACAAGGAGGATAATCACCCCCTCAAGGGCCAGGGTGTGAAAAAAAATCAGGGTCATGATCTCCCGCCCGACAAGTCCTGGAGGGGAGACAAAAACAAAGATGGGTGCCCCCAGGATCATGCTGAGAAACAGCTCTCCCAACAGAGCATACCAGAGGAGGCGTCTTGAGAGCAAGAGCCGGTCTTTCAGCCATGTCCTGCCGCTGATCTTGCGACGGATCCAGTCGAGCAGTTCCGAAAAAAAGCTGATGGGACATATCCAGCTGCAGAAGACACTGCCGAGGAGCAGGGCCAGCACCACCGGGGCGAGCATGGCGATGAGCGCCGGCAGGTACAGCTGCTTGGCAACGAGGATGCTTTCCAGGCCTTCAAGGGGGGAGACAAACCAGAAATTTCCAATTCCTAAGGATTGATACCAACCCTGGATCCAGTTGATCTGGAAATAATAGTTTCCAAGGGGACCCAAAAGAATTACCAGAAAGGCGGCAGAGAGGACCAACATCCGCCGGGCGTGGAATGATCGAGGATTTATTTCCATTGCACGGTTTCCCGGGAATAAATCGGCTCGATATTGATGGCCTTGCTCCCATCCTCGGCAGTAACTGGACAGGCATGAGTGCAGATACCGCAACCGACGCAATGGTCGCCCTCAATAATCGGGCGTAGCTCATCAAGGATGATGGCGCTGCCCTTATAGGGACAGACATCAAAACAGGTGCGGCAGATAATGGATCCCTCCCAGGTATAACATCTGTGCCGGTTTACCACCGCCATGCCCATGCGGGTCTGCTCCTGACTGGTTTTCCTGAGTGTTCCGGTGGGACAGATGAGCACACATTTCATGCAGAGATAACAGGGAATTGCTTCGGCCGCAATAATCGGGGTTCCGGTAAAGATGCCGGCCCTGATATCAAGTAGACTGATGGAGCGATAGGGGCAGACCTCAACACAACGGCCGCAACGGATACACTTGCCGGCAAAGATCTCTTCGGGCACGGCCCCTGGCGGCCGGAGCCTATTTGTGGTCACTGGGGATTTGAGCAGACCCTTGCTGAAGGCGGTTTCAGGCAAGGCCGTAATCAGGCACAGTGCGGCACCTGATTTTTTAAGGAAGTCGCGTCGTTTCACAATATTGCCTGTTTAATTTAATTTTTCCCAGTGCTTTTTGCGCGGAAAGGGGTTTGGGGAAAGATCACCGCTGGCGATCTTCTTTGCCTCATCCTCCACGTTCAAATAGGTGAGACCCACGTTCAGTACTTGTTCGATCCCCTCCATTTTTTTGACAATCTTTTCCAGGTCAGCTGAGGATTCGGCATCCACCACAGTGACGATATTTCCCTTTTCATCAGCGCCAAAAACCTCCACCTGCCCCAGTGCTTCGAGGGCAACAACGGTATCCTGTTGTGATTGGGGTTGGCATTGAACAACAAAACCGGCAATAACCATGGGACCACCTGTGAGTTAGAAAGTATAGAATAGTAAGAGGTCGGATTTCAACCCGACAACCAGTAATGTCAAGTTTGCTCATAACGCTTTCGTGTGCGGTCTCTGCCAGGCACTACTTTAGGAAACAGCCGGAAAACCCCCTCCTTTTTTAAGGAGGGGTAGGGGGTGGTGCTGTTTCTTGGAAGCGGCATAAGGTGCCTAAACAAAGCAAGCAAGGAAAAGACCTTGCTTGCTTTGTAATAACGGATCTAAACGATATACGGTTTCAAGGCCTGAGGCCCGGAAACTTTTTTGATCTTGCAGGCGCAGATCTTGAATTCCGGTTCCTTTGAGCCTGGATCAATGGCATCCATGGTCACCTTGTTGATCATTCTGTCGGGATGCTGATCGTGCCAGTAGGCAAAGACCATCCCCTCAATGGGGCCTTCATACACCTTGGCCGGCATGATGTTCGTGCCGCGCCTGGACGTTATCTCAACCATGTCTCCGGGTTTGATCCCCAGTCGGGTGGCATCTTTGGGGTTGACCTCAATGTATGAGTAAGGGTTGGCCCGAAGCAGTTCCGGGATACGTCCGGTCATACTCATGGTATGCCAGTGATCGATGATCCTTCCGGTGGAGAGGTAGAAGGGATAGTCGCCATCCGGGATTTCTTCCGGGTTGGCCTGCGGACGGGCCCAGATCCACAGTTTATGGTCCGGGTGTGCTGCCCCGTAGAACTGGTAGGGCTTGTCGTCTGTTTTATGTGTTTCGGCCATGGGGTCCATGCCACGGACAAATTTTTTCACGGTGCCGCCGGTCTTGGCGTATTCGGCCGTGGGTGCCGGCCACTGCACACCGTCATACATCCCTTCCAGCACTTCATAGGTGGCGCCGGTCAGATCACAGTCAGTGCCCTTGGTCAGCTTCTGGCTGTATTCCTCCCAGATGGCCTTTGGCAGGGCGTATTCCGGTTCCAGCCCGGCAAAGGGTTTTATGCACTGGCTAATCACCGGATCATTCAGCTTCTTGGCCAGCAGGTTGGCCCAGTCGCGGACGATCTCCACTTCGGGCTTTGCCCCTTTGGGTGGATCGATGGCCTTTCTGGTGATCTGGGAACGTCGTTCGGTGCAGCCATAGACGCCGGTTTTTTCAAAGTGAAAGGCGGTGGGCAGCACCAGGTTGGCCGCAAGTTCTGTGGTCAGGGTAGGGAAAATATCGGTGCAGACAATGAAGGTATCGTCCTTGGCCAGCCCTGTATTATACTTGTTACAGTTGGGGAGACTCTGTACCGGACTGGTGCAGTTGATCCACATGGCCTTGATCTTGCCCTCGTTCACGGCTGAAAACATGGCCATGGTATGGAGACCAGGAAGCGCTGGGATGCGACCTTTGGGAACGCCCCAGGCCTCTTCCACCTGGTTTCTCATGGCTTCTTTTTCCACCGGTCGATGACCGGGCAGGATGTGACAGAGCCCGCCGCCCTCACGCACCCCGCCACAGGCATTGGGCTGTCCGGTGAGCGAGAGAGAGTCCGCCCCTTCTTTGAGGAGCTGGCCGGTGAGGATGTGCAGATTGTGGACCAGATTGTTGGCCCACACCCCTTGTTTGCGCTGATTGAGTCCCATGGTCCACATGGAGAGAGTGCCCTTGGAGCTTGCAAACTTGCGGGCCACTTCCCGGATCTGGTCGGCAGTGACCTTGCCGCCCATAATGGTGGCCGCTTTCTCCGGGGTGTAATCAGCCAGGGATTTTTTGTACTCTTCAAAATCAATGGTATCCCCTTTACCTTTCTTGAATGCTACGTAATCATTGATAAATTGTTGGTTATGCAGTTTCTCCTCGATGATGACGTAGGCCATGGAATTGAGCAGGGCGAGATCGGTGCCCGGATTGAATTGCAGATGAATATCGGCGATGCGGGAGGTGAGTGAGATCCTGGGGTCGGCGTTGATCACCGTTACTTGAGGGTTGTCCAGCTTTCTCCGCATGACGCGGCGGAAGATAACCGGATGTGCCTCGGCCATGTTTGAGCCGATAATAAAAAAGCAGTCAGCCTTTTCAATATCGGCATAGCCGCCAATGGGTTCATCGGCGCCAAAGGAGGTCATGTAGCCGCCAACGGCACTGGCCATGCACAGTCGTGGATTTCCCTCCACATTGTTGGTCTGCAGCCCGCCGCGAAAGATCTTCTGGAAGAGATAGGTCTCTTCGGTGAGTGCCTGACCGGAACCATAATAGGCCACAGAATCATTGCCATGCTCTTTGACCGCCCCGGCAAATTTGTCAGCAGCGATGTCCATGGCCTCATCCCATGAGATTTTTTTGAATTTGTCAGATTTTTTTGCCCGATACAAGGGGGTTGTCAGCCGCTCTGGATGGTTCATCAGTTTCCAGAAGTGCATGCCTTTCATGCACAGATATCCCATATTGGTGCGGGATTGTGGAACGCCGCGCAGGGCAACGGGGAGCCCATTCTTCACTCCCAGTTCAAGCCGGCAGCCAACGCCGCAGAGCCTGCAGCTTCCGCGGTGCCATGCTGTCTCGTCTGCAGCCAGTGCATTGTCCACATCCTGGAAAGGCAGGAGCATTCCCAGATAAGATGCAGCGCTGAGCGCCGCGGTTCGTTTCAGAAAATCACGTCGTGTCTGTACCATTGCCCCCCTCCTTATTTGTTTGCCCGTTTGAATGAGTGTGGTGTGTGACAGGCCCAGCATTTTTGATCCTTGGGACATTTTTCAACCATGTCCATGTGGCATACCGCACAATCCGAGATGGCTGGTTCCACCTTGAAATTTTCATAGGTGCCGTGGCATTGATAACATTTCACCATGCCAATGCCGTGTAATGAATTAAACCACTGTTCATAGACCTCAGGCGTTGCCTGCTGATGACATTCAGAGCAGGGTAGTAATTTTTCCTGCTCCGTGATTTCTGGATGTTTGATAGATTCGGAAGGGCTGCTGCCGGAATCCTGCGCGCAGGCACAGATCAAGGCCAGGCAGAGGGAAGCAAGCAGCAAGGTAAAGCTGGAACTTTTTCGCATTTCGAACCTCCTGAAAAAATGGATTGGATAAATGGTAATTGCTCAGCTTGACGGGTGGAAGGGGGTATCGACTTCTTTCAAATCACCTCCTTGAGACGATATTAATTCCTCTGTTTTGGAGAATAACCTGGACTCTTGGAATGACAGTTGGTGAGATATTGGTATGCAAAAAATGATCCAGACTCTTGCAGGCTTCATGAAACGATTCTTGGTGACCTGATATCTTCTTGAAATGTAGACGTATGTCTGTGCTTGTCTTTCTTTATGGGAAATGCCACGAGCGTTAGAAACGAATAAGTGTCAAAGGGCAATGTAACCTTAAGGTAACGTTTGTTTCTTGACTGCTGTCTTATTTGATAAATTAAAAGATGAAAGGGGTAGATGGAAAAATTTCTTGACTTAATTCTCGGTGGCATCGACCATTACATAATCCTTTTTTGATAATGAAGAGCGGCTGTAGGACAATTATTGAGCGATGGGGCCTTTTGGAAACGAGATGTGTTACCTGTTGGTGACGATTTTCCTACGTGATGATACTGAATGGTATCGCGGCCGGATGCAGAAGTAAAAGATATTTTGTTGTTTTAGGGGAGGGGTTCTTTTTTTCGGCTGTTTTTGGGGGATTTTTTTATGAATGGAAAAGAAATTTCGAGTCTGGTGTGCTTGTTGCATAAAAGGTTCCCGTTGGGAATGGATGGTTTTGTCCAAGAATTTAACCATATTATGCCGCAAGGGAGGTGATGGTATGAGAGTCACGTTAGAAAAGAAACAGGGGGCGCCGGTTCACCATGTTGAATATTACGTAACGGCATCAGTTACTTATCCACTCTGGCAGGATACTACAACATGAAAACAGGTAAACTCTTAAAATACAGTTCCATAGCGCTGTTTCTCGTCGCCATTGTTTTATTCATCTATCTGGTGAACGCGTCAAAGGCCTTGTCCTATTTGTCCAAGGATCCAAAGGCCTGTATCAACTGTCATGTCATGAACACTTCGTATGCGACATGGCAGCATAGTTCTCACGCCCGGAACGTCACCTGTATCGAGTGTCATCTTCCTACTACCGGTGTCATTGATAAATATCTGGCGAAGATGAGAGATGGCTGGAAACACTCCAGTGCCTTTACCATGAATACCTTTGCCCAACGGATTCAGATCAGTGACAATGCAGCAGAACGGGTGCAGGCCAACTGTATCTCCTGTCATGCCACGATTACCGGGACAATCAGGGCGAACAGTGACCGGTACCATGACTTTTCAGGTACGGTGCAGGTGGATAGAAAATGCTGGGAATGTCATCGAGACGTACCCCATGGCAGAGTGAGGAGTTTAACCGCCACACCAAATAATCTTGGTGTGAGAGAATTGAAATAGAAAAAGGAGGGGATTGTGAATAAGTACAAGTTATTATTGGCTGGTTCGACGGTTGCGATAGCTGGGATGCTGCTGCTGACTAATTCCATTAACGGCAAAAGCGAAGAGAGAAAAGCGATCAATACCAGCCCGGTGGTCAAGGAAAAAGGGGTGGAGAGTAGAAATGAGGAATGGGCCAAATACTATCCACGACAGTACGATTCATGGAAAAAGACCAAAGAGAGTGACAAGATTGATGACCAGCTCACAAAGAACCCGCAGCTTCCCGTATTGTGGGCCGGTTATGGTTTTTCCAAGGATTATAATGCCCCGCGCGGTCACTTTTATACAATCCAGGATATTACCAATACCCTGAGAACAGGCGGTCCTATTGACGCGGTGACAGGCCCCATGCCGACTGCCTGCTGGAGCTGCAAGTCACCGGATGTCCCGAGAATGATTGAAGAGGTTGGTGAGCTGGAATATTTCACCGGCAAGTGGGCCAAATACGGTCAGGAAATCGTCAATCCCATTGGTTGCGGTGATTGCCATGACAGTAAGACCGCCAATCTCACGTTGACACGGCCCTATCTCAAAAAAGGACTGGAGGCCAGCGGGGTCAAGCTGGAAGATATTACCCATCAGGACATGCGCTCACTGGTCTGTGCCCAGTGTCACGCCGAGTATTATTTTAAAAAGACGGAGTGGACGGATGCTGCCGGGACCAAGAAAACGGCAGCTGTTGTTACCTTCCCCTGGGCCAATGGCTTGACCGCCGAAGGCATGGAAAAGTATTATGATGATGCGAATTTCAGTGACTGGACCCATACGATCAGTAAAACCCCGATGTTGAAGGCTCAGCATCCCGGTTACGAGATGTTTAAATCAGGTATCCATGCCCAGAGAGGCGTGGCCTGTGCCGATTGCCATATGCCTTATGTGCAGGAGGGTGCAGTCAAGTACTCTGACCATCATATCACCAGCCCCCTTGACAATATCGCCACCACCTGCCTGAATTGTCATCAGGAGACGGAGGCTGAGTTCAAGGCCGTTGTCAAAACAAAGCTGGAGAGGAAAGAGCAGTTGAACAAGATTGCCATGGATAATCTGGCCAAGGCCCATCTGGAGGCCGGAAAGGCATGGGAAGCAGGGGCAACCGAAGAGGAGATGAAGGATATCCTTCAGGATATCAGACATGGCCAGTGGAAATGGGATTATTCGATTGCCAGCCATGGCGCCTTTTATCATGCTCCGGAAGAGACCCTGCGTCTCTTATCTGTGGCCAATGAGCAGGCCCAGACAGCCCGGTTGAAACTGGTAAGCGTTCTGGCCAGACATGGTGTGGTTGACTATATTGCCCCTGATTTCTCCACCAAGGAGAGCGCCCAGGCACTGGCTGGCGTGGATATGCCAAAACTGGTGGCCGAAAAAGAGGCCTTTAAGGCTACCCTGCTCCAGGAATGGAATAAGCAGGCAGTTGAAAAAGGTATCTTGAACATGGAAACCCGCAAGGGGATGAGCGATAACACCTCGTACAAATAAATAAGCTGAATCTTTTACAGCTTGTCTCAGCGGCCAAGCTCCTGCACTATCTCTGCAGGAACTTGGCCTTTTTTGCCGCTTAGCCTAATAAAAGAAATGTGAGCTTAGATAAATCTGGCACCATTTTTACTAATTATTAATATAACTAACTAAAAGTATTCGGCAAATCCTGTGGCAGGAAGTTCCTTTTTCGAAACATTAAAAAGTTCTTCTGAATCCATCGCATTATCTGGTAGGCGACCTTCCATCATTTCACAAAAACTGTCCCTTTCTTTTGTCTCAATCTGGATGGAGCCACTGCCTGTTTCTTTCACTACAAAAATGTGTTTCAACCCGGAAATTGCAATCTCAGTTCCATCCTCTAATGGCTTTTCATTGATTATTGCTGCCTTGTAATCTACAAAAACAGGTTCCTCACCAAGTTGCATCTGAAGGAGCGAGTTTTTTGTAAGAGATATCTGCTTCTGATCTTGTGAAATCCGCCATCCATTTCCTTCAGGAGACAACTGGATCAGCTGGTTTCCCAATGTTTTAAGCGGCATGGAAATTCCTTGCAGGCTAAGGTTGCGAATAAAACCATTTTGATTGATTTCTTCCTGCTCATTGAAAACAAAAGCCGCCGCTTTTTTGCGGAAGGCGGATTTTTGGTAATGGCTTTTGTAATGAAAGGAACAATAATTCACTGCTAATCTCAGTCCTTGTTGAAAAACAAAGTTGATAATTTCCAGTGCCGTTAGTTCCGATTCCAGAACCGTGATTTTCTGGCCATGTAAAAAAGTATAATTCCGATTGAAGAGATTTTTAAAATTATAGGGAGTAAGCCTCATTTGGTGGAGATTGAGAAAATTTACGCCAAGGTTGTCGAGTTCGATAACCATGTTTTTTAACTGTGCTATGTCTTCTGGAATTGCAGGTATTTCAACAGTTACGTTTGGAATTTTCCCCAAGGCAAGTTTCAAGTTTTTGGTGTTATACTCTGTGGCAGTAAGGTCGAAGCGGATTTCATCCAAGCCGGCTTCAGCTAATTTTCTTGTTTTTTCTTCATCTAAAAGTGTTCCGTTGGTGTACATCCAAACATAAACCGAATCACCAAATTCTTTTTTTATTTTAGACAGAAAATCAAGGGTAGTACCGAAAGTAAGCAACGGCTCTCCGCCACTCAGCCCAATGCCTTTAAATCCGAACCTTTTAATGTATTCAATGTAATTTTCAGGCTTGTCGAAAGTAATGCCTTGGGTCTCAGGAATTGATGTATCTACCTGGGACGTCGGGCAATAAAAACACCTGCAGTTGCAGCGGTTATTCACGAAAAGACACGACCAATGACCTTCTCCACAAAGCCTGCACCCCGGAGAAACAGCGTGTGCAAATGGTTTTGTTCCATTACAAAGGTAACCAGCCTTGCCTTCGATTTCGGAGATGAGACGAGAACGTTCTTCATCGGCCTCAAGCAAACGGTAATACGATGGTTTTTTTAATTGATCATAGTAAATGCCGTATTCTTTTCGATTTGCTGCAATTTGATTATTTTGATAGTTTATGAGTGCTTTCAAGCTTGTCTTTCCAATGTAAGATGATAGCTATTAGTAGCAGAGTGAGTTGAATATATTTCGTTATCTTTTTTATCTTACTCACGCCATTTTGTTGCATAGCCGAACGCTGCTGTTGAGCCTCGAGCATCGGAGGCATTTGTGTAAACTTGTTTACATAAATGCTGAGAAGCGCAGTGGCTCGACCGCCTTGATAGGTGTAGCCTTAAGGCGGAACCTGTCAGGGTGTTCGAGTTTACTCAATAGCAGCGATAAGCTCGTCCGCGTCAGCGGGCGAGCTTATCAGTGTGTTAGGCAGAATGAGTCTGTATCGTGCCAGGCGGATTCTGTCTAGTAAATTCCCTGAATTTTGAGTTACCCCTGTTTTTCCAACATATTCACATAACTTTTTGAGGATACCTGATGCGGCAGGGAATAACAATATCTGCAACAGGGAATGGTGCATCTCATGGTAGTCGTCAGAGCTGTTTGCTCAGTTGAGCCAAGGCGTGGTTTCCCGTCTGGCTGTTCGTCGTCGGGGTGACGGACGAAGTTGAGGAGCTTACCAGGAAGCCAGCCGGAGGGGAGATGCAAAAAAAGAAAGCCATCCAGCCTGCTGCGGCGATGAAGGGCTCATGGGATGAAGATATCGACCAGTGCAAATTGAACAAGGTACTGTCAGGTTGATATCTTCTCAAAGCGACCGGCGTTCTTGCGCTCAGGTGGACTGTTTGCTTGTGCCGGAATCTATCTTTTCAGATTGTATTGCTTCGTACTCTACAGGGTAATGTTTCTTTGCGCATACAGGGCAGATGCCATGGCTGAAGTCTGCATCAGATCGCTCTTTTACATAAACTTCAATCTGATGCCAGGAATCATCATCGTCACGAATTTTTTTGCAGAATGAACAGATAGGGAGTATCCCCCTCAGAGTTTTTACTTCTGCCAAAGCTCTTTCTAGCTTGGCAACTGTGTCGTAGAGTCCTTTTAAAAGAGGGTTGGTAATTTTAAAGAAAAGGCCAACCCCCAATACAATTATAACTATCGCCAACAATCCACTTATGAAGCCGGCCTTAATAAACGGCGCCCTGATTTCTGAAAGATCAATTTTTGCTACGATGCCTAGATTGAGCTCAGTCACCGGTTCATAAGCAGCCAATACTGTTTTCCCCCTGTAGTCAATGCCGATAATTGTTCCAGATTTCCCCGAAAGTGCCAGCCGCATAGGCTCTGCTAATCCCGACTCCCATGGCACAGGTTTCGGATTGTCGAGGTCATAGTGTCGATGGCTTAACAGGAAAACAATTTGATTGTTTTCCCTGGTTGACAGTGTGAACTCCCCTGTTTTACCAAAACCACGGTATTGAGAGTGCGCATCTTTTATTTGATCGATAGTTGCTTGCCTTGCCCCATGAGGGTAATCGCTACTGTAAACCTTGTCGAAACGGGCCACTGCTTCAATCAAACGTGCCTGACTTTGGGCTGCTTCTACAAGACGTGATTTTTGTCCTGTCATCACAGTATGGTAAAGGATGCCTATGGTGATTGCCTCGATCACCAGAACGATGGAGGTCATTATCAAAATTAATAAGAGAATTCTTTTACGTGGGCTCATGTGTACACTTTATTTTTCCAAAGGTATGTCACGGCACAACGGTGTCGTAGGTAGAATAAACCAACACTCAGTTAGGTAGGATCTGCTAGGATCTGCCGATGAACGCCGTGTCTATTCTGTGTATTGTTGGCTGGTTGGGGTATGGATTTCTACCGGGCAGCATTGAGCATCTATCTGAGAATACTCGATGCGCAGGACAAAAACATCCCCAAAAATGGAGGGTGGATTTAGAACCAGGGGAACAGCATACGAGAGCGTTGCTGATAGAGGAAATAGTCGGGGAAATGGTCAGCAAGCAGCTTCTCTTCGATCCTGACCTTGAGATAGAGGACAAGCCACAAGGCAAAGAAGGTGACCAGACGCAGCCAGCTGAAGGAAATAAGGAGCAAGCCCACTCCCCCGAGCAGAAGACTGGCGTACATGGGATGGCGGATATAGCGATACGGGCCGTGGGTCACGAGAAGAGCTCCGCTCTTGATGGTAGGACGAACATTGAAATGACCCAGGCGCATGACCTTGACGGCCCAACCGGCCAGCAGGAGGGAGGCGATGAACAACAGCAGGGCCGGAAGATGGATATCACGCCAATTCGTAGTCGCCGCCAAAAGAAGCAGGAGGACGAATTGACAGACGACAAGCAGCGCGCCATACTCCTTTTTCACAGCCCCTCCACCATTTGCCGGCACGGTTGTCATTTTTTTTTTTGTGCCTGCTCATTAATTTTTTCCTGCCATCGCCTTGGTGCCAAGGTTGGTCTTTTGTGTCTGTCACTGTACTTTGTGTGTGTCGGCCTCATCGATAAAATGGGGCATCTTGTGATGTTCCTGTTTTCTGGCAATGATCTCCTTGGCCTCTTTCTCGCTGATCTGCAGTGATTTTGCTATCTCGGCAACATTATAACAGGGCTGGCCGTCCGGTGCGTATCCTGTCGCCTTGAGCTCTGGGAAGCACTCGCTGGTAGCCGTTCCTGATGATTGCAGGAGCAGGTCACGAACCTCTTCAGGGCCAAAAAGGATCAGCCATTCAACGGCCTCGGCCCAGAGCTTTGAGTCAACGGTCTTGTGCTGAAGGACCTCCATGGCGGTTTCCACTGTCCATTCGTCTTTGATGTCCATTTTCTTATATCTCCTGGAGTTTTGTCTGGAGTAAGGGTCTGCAGTATACTATAATCCATCCTGTCAGCTCTGCAAGTCGGAAGCAGGAAGATGCAAATGGTCAAAATAACTTGTTGATATGAGGAGTGTTATGAATACCTTTGATAGCGCCATTTTTCTTGAAAACATAGAGTGGTTTGATGAGACGGGCCAGGAGCTGGTCCATCGCTTGCCGGATGAGGGGTCGGGTGAGATCAAGTGGGGGGCACAACTCACCGTGCGTGACAGTCAAGCCGGAGTCCTCTTTTATCAGGGCAAGGCCTGTGATGCCTTCGGGCCGGGGCGGCATACCTTGAAAACGGGTAACCTCCCCCTGCTCACCAAGATCCTCTCGGTTCCGTGGCGCGGCAACAGTCCCTTGCGGGCTGAAGTCTATATGGTCAACATGAAACATTTCACCAATCTGAAATGGGGGACCATGAGTCCGGTGGCCTTCAGGGACAGTGAACTGGGGCTGATTCGACTGCGGGCCCATGGCGTTTTTAATATTCAGATTGTGCAGCCTGTTCTCTTTATCAACTCCCTGGTGGGCACTATGGGGCGCTTCAGCACCGAGGCCATTGCCAATTATCTCAAGGAGGTGATTGTCTCCCGTTTTAATGATTATCTGGGCGAGGTCCTGGATACCATCCTCAATCTGCCGGGCCGCTTCGATGAATTGTCCTTGCAGTTGCAGAAGCGATTGATTGGCGATTTCGGACATTTTGGATTGCAGCTCAGCCAGCTTTATATAACCTCGATTACTCCGCCGGAAGAGGTGCAGAAGGCCATTGATGACAAAGGTCGTCTGAACGTGATCCATGATATTGATAAGTTTGTGAAGATGAAGGCGGCCATGGCCATGGAAAAGGCCGCGGAAAATCAGGGAGAGGCCGGGGCCGGGATCGGGCTGGGTATGGGCATGATGATGCCTGCCATGTTTGCCCAAGGTATGGGGGGCTCCGGCGTTCAAGAAAAGCCTGGAAGTGCGACCACCTCGTGTCCTGAATGCCAGAATGTGATCCCGGCAGACGCCCGCTTCTGTCCTTTGTGCGGGCATCAACAGGTCGTCTTGAGCCACTGTGCTCATTGCGGAAAAAATCTGGCCTTAAATGCCAAATTCTGTTCCCGGTGCGGCCATCCTGCCACGGAACAGCCGCAGGTCGTTTTGTGTTCCTATTGCAAGGCTGAAAATCTTCCTGGCGCCATGTTCTGCAATCAATGCGGGCAGCGTGTTGATTAGGATCAGAAAGATAGATGGATCTCACCGTTGAACAGAATTGTCCTTCCTGCGGGGCGGCCATTGAATTGCATGAAGCAGACAGGTTGTTGCAGTGTTCCTTCTGTGGAGTGCGGAATTACCGGATCAGCCGTGGCGTGACCCGGTTTGTCCTCCCTGACAAGGCCCCGGAGCATATTCCCCGGGAAGAACTTTTTTATGCACCGTATCTCCGTTTTAAGGGGAGTGTCTTTTACTGTAAAGGGAAAGAGGTGCAGCACCGGATCGTTGATATCACCCATCTGGGGGTAAAGACCACGGCCCTGCCGTTGACGCTCGGATTGAGGCCGCAGGCCATGAAGGTCTCGCTGCTCGCCGAGGAGAATGCAGGCTATTTTTTCCGTCAGTCAGTGAAGGCCGTATCCATTGTAGAAATGGCAGCCCAGCTGACGGTTCTTGATTCGGAACAGAATACAGAACCCTTTTATCATCGTGCCTATATTGGAGAGACGATCAGTTATATTTATCTGCCTCTCTATATTCATGACAATATCCTTTATGATGCGGTGACCAATAGTAGGTTGGCGCGAAGTGGCCCAAGCGACGAGTTGAAGAAAAAGAGCCGCCGTTTTCAGAACCAGTGGATACCTCATTTTCTGGCCACCTTGTGTCCATCCTGTGGTGAGGCGTTGGAAGGAGAACAGGACAGTCTGGTTCTTTCCTGTCATAACTGTGACAGTTCCTGGGAGGAGGCAGGTGGACAGTTTCGCTCTCTTCCCTGGCAGCGGGTTCCTTCCCAGCACAAGGATGTGGCCTATCTGCCGTTTTGGAAGATAGAGGTGAAGGCGAGCGGTGTAGTGATGGAAAACTTTGGGGATTTTCTGAGGCTGACCAATCAGCCTCTGGTGGTGCGGCCTGAGCATGATCGTATGCCCCTCTGTTTCTGGATTCCGGCGTTCAAAATCCGGCCTCATATTTTTTTGAATCTGGCCAAAAATATGACCGTGACCCAAAAACGTCTGCCGGCAGGGGAGGCCACCATGGCCAGCGGTCTGCATCCGGTAACCCTTTCCCGAACAGAGGCGGTGCAGGCGTTAAAGACAGTTCTGGCGGAAGCTGCCCTGAATAAAAGGGATGTCCTGCCCCTTCTGCCTGGTCTCTCTTTTCATCCCCTGGCCACCGAACTTGTCTATCTGCCTTTTATCGACAACGGCCATGATCTGGTTCAGGAACAGACCATGCTCTCGGTTGCCGGGGCTGTGCTTCGTTCCGGTCGCAGCCTGTAATGGTGAAAGAAGTAAATTAGAACGGGGCTGAGGAAGAACAATGCAAGAGCATGAAAAATTTATGAGACTGGCTCTGGTCGAGGCTGAGGTGGCCTTGAAGCAGGGAGAATTCCCGGTGGGCTGTGTGCTGGTGCATGGGGGAAAAGTGATTGCCTCCGGCAAGAGGATACACTCCTGCGGCAGGGTAAACGAGATGGATCATGCCGAGATGTTAGCCATACGGGCCTTTCTTGACGCGGAACTGGCCATCGCACCCGAGGAAGTGGTGGTTTATGCCACCATGGAGCCCTGTCTCATGTGTTTTTCTACCATGATTCTTAATGGCATTAGAAAGATCGTCTATGCCTATGAAGATGTGATGGGCGGCGGTACCAATCTGCCCTTGACTGTGCTGAATCCCCTCTATGCAACGATGGAGGTCAAGGTTGTGCCCTCGGTGCTCAGGCAGGAGAGTCTGGCCCTTTTCCAGCAATTTTTCAGCAATCCTGACAACCCTTACTGGAAAGGTTCGCTCCTGGCCAGGTACACCTTGGAGCAGGACAGTTTTAGGGTATAGAGAGGTAATTGCCAAAGTCATGACTTTGGCAATTATTCGAAATGTAACATTGAGTGGTTAATAATTACAGCCAGGAACAAAACAGGGTGGTCACGCCGGAATCGGCGTGACCACCCTGTGGAAAATCGAGGGGTAGGTCCAAAAGGGGCTGCCTACAATTGCTTGATTCCCGCCTCGCTCAGATACTTGTTGGCCTTCCGTTTCAGCTTGACATCATCCTGGACGGCCTTGAATAGAAACGGATAGCCGGCACGGAACCAGATGGAATTTTCCGGCTTATAGCCCCAGGCACTCACCGCCATGAATGCAGCATTGTAGCTACGATGACATTTAGGGCCCTGGCAAAAAAAGATCACCTTTGCGCTGTCCTTGCTCAATCCGGCATCGATCACCGCCTTATCCAGGGTCTCCTGGCTCAGGACATTGCCCGCAACCCCTTGCTTGTCATAGGGTAGGAGAATGGCGCCTTGTACGCTTCCCGTTTTATAAAAGCTCTCCGGCCGGGTGTCCACCCATAGCACCTTGGCGTCGCTTTTCAATTGGGCTACCGCCTCATCCACATCCCAGACCGGTGAACCCCAGGCCAGCTGCTTGAAGCTTGCGGCTAGCTGATCAGCTGGGATCTTGCCCTTGTCCACTTCTTGGGCCAGGCCAGGCCCTGCTTGCAGGCTCAAAAGCAGACAACCTGCTATCAATCCTACCACAATCCGTTTCAGTGACACCGTAATCATATAACCTCCTTGTCTGAGTGGTTTGTACCCTGTAACCCGCAGGATGATATCCCTTGGTGGGAGCAATCCTCCGCACTATGTGGCGGATTGCTTGAATAAATCCTTGGCAATGCAAGACCTCTCTATCCTGGTTCCAGGGTAAAGGTCTCAACGGTCTTTTCCAGATCTGCAGCGAGCAGGGACAGCTTGGTCGCCGATTCGGTCAGGTCGCGATAGGTCCCTTCGGAGGCACTGATCGAGGTGTTGATATCCTCAATGGCCTTGACGAAGGTCTGTGCCTCTTCGTTAGTCTGCGAGACATTCCCCGCAATATCTTCAGCGACTGCGGCCTGCTCGGTGACGGCCGAAGCCACCACCAAGGATGCCTCGCTGGCCTCAATAACGACCGTCCGGATCCGGGCGATGGCCTCTACCGCTTTATTGGTAAACTGTTCGATATCGTTGACATCGGTATGGATGACCTTGGCCATGCTCATGCTCTGTTTGGCCAGCTCTTTGACCTCGGAGGCGACAACGGCAAAGCCCTTGCCAGCCTCGCCGGCCCGGGCAGCCTCGATGGTGGCGTTGAGGGCCAGCAGGTTGGTTTGATCGGCAAAACCGCTGATCGCCAGATTGGCCTTGGCGATATGGACCACCGCTCCCTGCAGTCTGTCGATGGTTTCCGCAACTTGTGCTGAAATATTGCGGGCATCCTCAGTTGTATTGGCGCTCTTGTTGGTATTCTCGCTGATCTCCTGGATCGAGGCGGACATCTGAACCGTGGCGTTGGTTGTGATATCCATGTTGCGGCTGATGGCCTCTGATGAATGAGACATGGCCCTGGCCCGTGCACCGATGATGGTGGAGGTATTTACTAAATTATTAACGATATCTGTAATGTATTTGGACTCAGCCAGGAGGTTGTTAGCCTTGTCTTGCAGATCCTCGACAATCTCACCCAGGTTGATCTTGATTTTTTGGAGGGAGTGACCCAGGATGTCTTTGTCTGAATAGACGGTGATTCTAGTTGAGAGGTCGCCGGCGGCAATGGACTCCGCCTTTTGGGCATGCTGGCGGATGTGTTTCAGCATGGTGTTGAGGGCCGTGCCCATTTCGTTGATCTCGTCATTGGTACGGATCTCAAGCGATGAGGTCATATCGCCTGCAGCCATATTGGCGGCAAAATCCACCACCTTCCTGATCGGTCGGATAATGCTGTGTCGTACGCTAATGAAGGCAATAATTTGGGTAAGGACAATAATGAGCACGGTCAAGGTCACGGCAAAGAGCAGATTTTTCCTGGACGCCTTGACTTGGGCGGTGGTATCGCTGATTGTAACCAGGAAGGATACCGTTGTCCCGGCAGGGTTTTGCAGGGGTAACAAATCGGAGAGATACCAAATATTTTCTGTCTTGAACTGGATAAAAGTACGCGAGGCGGACTCGTCTGCAAAAAGTTGGATTAGTGGCGTGGTGAGTTCGCTGCTGCTGGATGCGGCAAATGTTTTTTCGTGTGGGTTGTACAGGGCAATATTAGTATCGGTTAAAGTCGCCACATCCTTCAGCCAGGTTGCCGCCTTCAGGGCCAATTCAATATAACCGATCGGATTGTCGTCATCATCGGTTACCACGCTGACCACGCAATACTCCACCGGAAAGGCGGGCAGAAGTCCATCGTTGCCCCGAAAATAGTAATGAAAATTGAAATCTTTGACTGCCTCATCGAACGTCTTCTCGAGATATGTCGGCAGTGTGGTTTCCCGCTTTGGTCGCGTCCCTGCCTCTTCCAGCAGTACTTGCTTATTTGCTGAATAGAGGGTGAAACGGGCGATATTGTTTTCTGCCAAGGAGAGAAACAGCCCGGATAGCACCATTTTTGCGGCTTGGTCCTGGGGGTTGGCAAGGAAGGTGATGATCTCGCTGGTGTTCAGGACACCGGTGATCAGCTTTTCCAGATGCTTAGCCTGTTTGTCAATGGCCCCGTTCAGGGCGATGGTGTCGGCCAGATGTTTTATGCGGTTACTATCTTCCGTCATGTCAACTACCACACGCTCATAGATAAAGACAAAAGTGAGCAGGAGCAGGAACATCGGTAATCCGACCATTCCCATGATCTTGATATTCAATGATAACTTCTTTGGTAAAGTCAGAGCCATGTGTAAGTTTCTCTTAAATTTTGACATACATTCTCATCTTTCATCTATATAAGAGTTTATATCAAGAGGATCTGTATATATCAAGAGAATCTGTTTTTGAAGCAAAAAAGAAAGTATTCAGCTAAGATTAAAAGTGAGAATGAAAAGTGTGTCGTCCAATAATGAAATGGCTTGAATGAACCCCTGAATTTCACCTTTTAACGTCTATGACCCCAACAGCCAGAACGGTCGGCTTTGTCCCCGGCGAAAGAAACGTCTTTTTTCATATCCTTACAGCCTGTAATCTCTCCTGCCGTCATTGTTATATCAATCCAGAGCAGCATGGTCGGGTGACCCTGCCGCGTGAGACCATGGAGCGGTGGATTGAACTTTTTGCCCGTCCTGACCAGAAATCAAACATGATCTTTCTGGGCGGCGAACCCACCCTCCATCCGGATCTGGTACATGGGATTGCCAAGGCTAAGGCCTGTGGTTTTGCGGTAACGGTTGATTCCAACGGCTATCTCTTTCATGATCTTCTTGATCGCACCACCCCTGAGCTTCTCGATTATCTGAGTTTCAGCCTGGACGGCCCGGATGCCGCGGTCAATGATCCCATCCGCGGGCAGGGCGTCTTTGCGATGTGTACTGCCAATCTGCGCAAGGCTGTGGCCCGCGGATTTTCCGTCAGTGTGATCTATACCGTCTCCAGCCTCAATATTGATCATCTGCCCCGGATGGTGGCCCTGCTTGGTGAATTAGGGGTGAAACGATTTTTTATTCAGGTGATCGGGCTGCGGGGAAAGCCTGCACAGGAGGGCGCTATCGGCAATCAGGAGAAAGGTAAAACGGAATGGCAGGTGAGCCCTGAACAGTGGCTGCGGGTGGTGCCGGAGGTGGCGAGGCAGGCTGCTATGCAGGGTATTCATGTCACCTATCCCAAGGTCTTTCTCGAGGAGGGTGAGCCTTTCGAGTGTGCCGGTGTGGTGGCGGATAATTTTTTCATCTTTCCCAATGGCCGGGTTTATCGCTGTCCCCTGTGCGAGGACTATCCCATCCATGCCTGGCGCATTGAAAACGACACCCTGCTTCACAATGAGGGACTGACAGAAGACCGTTTTTTTCCCCTGAATATTGCCGAAGGATGCGTGATGAATAAGCTGCTCCAACCAGACACGATCCACTATGACGCCTCGGGCCAACCCGAACACCGAATCTCCTGCTGTTTGTTGAAGCAGGAGATGAAACCCGCTACAGTATGAGATTCAAGTATGGTAGCTCTCTTTAACATTATGGCAGTCAAGGATTTTTTTATTGAAAAAAATGTCGTCTTGCAATCCTGCTGTTTTACTGTTTAATAGTTATTATTATTTCCTTTTTGGTTGAGGCTTATTCTGCTTGACCCCCGAAAGATAAGGTGTTTTCTTCTCCGTCATTTTCTCCTGATATCAAAATCTACGTGAGTTTAACTATGGATAGGCTAGGCGAAGTACTCCTCAAGAATGTTTCAGTCATGAAGTCCCGTGTGACCAAGCATGCTGTCTATGGGGTTTTGATTGCTGTTAGTACCATCATTCTGGCCACTTTATTATCTGCTCAATATCAATATGGTGGCATTAGTGTTGAGAATATCGTAGCAGCCCAGAAAAATAATTTCACTTTGTGGATTATTGACGGGATGCCGTTCATTTTCGCTTTTTGGGGGCAATATGTCAGTGCGTCCATGGCCCTGCAGGCGAGCACCATGGTACTCGACCAGACCAATGAGCTGCGTAACCAGACGGTGGCGCTCGAATACCAGGTTATGCATGATGCCACGCATGATTCCCTTACTGACCTCCCTAACAGAGTTCTTCTGCTGGATCGATTGGATCAGGCTATTCATACAGCATTTCGGGAGCAGCAACGTCTTGCTCTTCTTATCCTTGATCTGGATCATTTCAAAGACATCAATGACACACTTGGTCATCATAGTGGGGATCAGGTTTTAAAATATGTCGCACTCCGTTTGCAGGGAGTGATGCGAAAATCAGACACCCTGGCCCGTCTTGGTGGTGATGAATTTGCCATTATGGTTCCCTTGGCCCAAGAAAGGAACGATGTCCATATCGTTGTTGAGAAAATTCAGAACGCTTTTATATCTCCCTTTATTGTCGGTGGCTTGAGTCTGGATGTGCAGGCTAGTATCGGCATTGCCATATTCCCAAAGCATGGTAAGGATGTCGATACGATTATGCAGCGGGCTGATGTCGCCATGTATGTTGCCAAACAGAATAAAGAGGGTTTTGCAATCTATTCTCCGAAGCTTGATAAACATACTCCCAAGCGTCTGACCCTGATGGGCGAATTACGTCAGGCTATTGAAAATGGTGATCTTGTTCTTCATTACCAGCCAAAAATAAATATCAGCGGCAACTCCACCATTGGTGTTGAGGCCTTGGTGCGCTGGCAGCATGCAGAACACGGACTTATCCCGCCGGACGATTTTATTCCGATGGCTGAACGAACTGGTCTGATCAAGCAGCTTTTCTTCTGGGTTGTAAAAACGGCCCTGGCGCAGGCCGAACAATGGCACAACGAGCAACTCAAAATAGGTATTGCCATTAACCTGAGTCCCTCCACGCTCCTTGACGCAGATCTGCCGGACATAATTACCGGTCTGCTTGCATCCAGCAATGTTCCTGCCCGCTATATTACCTTTGAAATAACTGAAGGATCGATTATCCAGGATCCCGATCGAGCCTTGGATATCCTTGTCCGCTTGGCAAAAATGGGTATCAATATTTCTATTGACGATTTTGGTACCGGGTATTCTTCTCTGGCGTATCTTAAGAAAATGCCGGTTTCTGAATTAAAGATTGATCAGTCTTTTGTGCAGGATATGCTGAAAAATGACAATGATGCAGTGATTGTCCGTTCGACCATTGATCTTGCCCATAATATGGGACTCAAGGTTGTTGCCGAAGGTGTAGAAGAAAAGGAGATAGTTGTTCGTTTGAAATTGCTTAACTGTGATATTATCCAAGGATATTATTACAGTGTACCACTGAATAATAATGATTGTACAGAATGGCTGCGTTCTCATACCTTGGATATTATAGATAATCCTACGACAGGGTGATCATGGAGGATAGGTTAGAGCCGATTGTCGATTCCGTTTCTGGCCACGTTTTCAAAAATACCCGTGAATAAGCTCATAAGCGGAAAGCGTTTTTAGTTTACCCATAAAAAATGGAGTAAGAGTCAGTTTAGTTTTCTACCGTCCTGTATACGAAGTCAATAATGGCCTTTTCGCCATTATTGTTTAATGAGGTCACACGAGCTGAATAAAAAGTAGTATTAGCAGGTGGATCATTCTGAAAACTTTTTGATATATAGCAAGCTGAAAGACCTGTACAAGCATTTGTTCTGCCTAAAGCTGTGCAAACTTGTGGATTTATAATAATTTGTGCGTTGGCATTGCAGCTTTCTGGTGTTGAATCGGCAATGCATGGTCCTGAGGCGGCTGGATTACATGTTAAATTTTCATCTTGAATTTCGGCCATGATATATCCAGCAACTCCTTTGGCAGTATCTAATTCAACAGTATATCGTTTATCAATGCTAAATAATCGAGTAGACGACATAGTGATATAAAATGCTAAAGCGATCAGTCCCAAGGATAGAAGACTGATTACTAACACTGTCAGTAGGGCAAATCCTTTTTCATTTAAGATGATTAAATTTTCTTTCATTACCAACTCATCGGTTTGCCGCTGATTTTAAGAACTTTCCAGCGATAATTACTTGCATTAGGTACACCAGCAAGCGAGAGATTAACCCCTGAAACCGCTGAAGGGTTAAGGCTTGAGTTAAGAGTATCATCAAGCTGACCAGCCTGGACAAGAATAAGAAATTCTACATTTTTGACTTTATCCGTCAAGTCTCCAGCAGTCGCAGGAGATGGCACTGCGTTCAACTCAGATTCTCCGCCATCAATAACACCATTGCCATTATTGTCGATATCGAAACGAACACGGAAGTCAGCCACGCAATTAATAACATTATCACCTCCAGCAACTGCGGTGCCAACTCTCCTGAGGAGATTAAATGTACCTTGAGCGCAACTTGCTTTTTTGGTTGGAACTCCATTTGTGGCACTCGGTGCATACGTAACCCTATTACAAAAACCAGTAACAGTACCAGTAGTGCAGCCATTAGCTGCCGTATTATCATAGGGGTACGCGGTATAGATGCCAAGTGTTGCAGGGCAATTAACATTTGCAGAACTAGCTAAACTGGCAAAATTTTTATTTGCATCTAACAGTACCATGGACTGCAGGCCTGTTGTTTCTTTGAGGTTTACAATATAGGCAGTAGCAATTGGTTTTAGTGTAACATCACAGTTCAAAAGAGCCCAGCCCATCGTTGTCTGATTGGTGTTATTTAAGACAGAATGTAATGTTAAAGTTTTGTTGGCTTCACTCCAGATAATTGGCATCGTTGTTACATTTCTTCCAATCCCCAAACCAACATGTTCGATGTCCAGCCGTATCAATTCCATACTGCGAATCAGGTCATGATACACTTGCCCCTGAATGGCTGAACCTTTGACTCCTGTCAGGATGCGATTATACACAGGACCCGTTAAGGCAATAACAGTTGCCATGATTGCCATGGTGATGAGTATCTCAACCAGGGAGAAGCCGGCTTTATTTTTCATTGATCACTCACCACAGTTCGAGCGACATAGCTATGACGACCACCATCCCATTCAATCGTGTATGTCGCAGATTTTGTGGTTCCTGCAAGCACAACTTCAATTAAACGTTTAACCGTAAAAGAGATATCATAATTTGCAACTTGCCTTGTTACAACTTGAGTATCATTCACAAGGCTTAAAGAGCCATAAGGTGTCACTCGTGCGTCAGTCAAAAGTTCCTGCCCTAATTTCACAGCTTCTTCCCTGATAACATTCGCTGATACATTCTGCTTAACACTTATTAGTCCTTGTAAGGTCCATAACGAGCTTATTACAAGAATTGCGACGGCAATCATCGCCTCGATAAGGGTAAAGCCTTTGTTAGAGCGGAGTGCATGTAGATGTAGCGCCATTCCGTACTCCTAATCTGATTCTGATATTATCAAGTTGAACACAAGAGTATTCCGCTCCAGTATTCACAGCATTAATGCGGACATTTCCATTACCACCAAATCCGCGTTGACTAATTAAAAAAGGAGATCCTGCTGCCTGCATAACATTTTTTAATGTCAGTGTCGGTCCCACGGTGTTGGTTCCACCAGGGTCAATAATCGTCGTAAGTTGATTGCCATTTACAGTTATTTGCATAGCCTGTTTTTGGGTAAAGGCAAGCAGCTGTTGAGTCTGGAAAAATGCTGCGATCTTGTGCATATCATCATTGATCGCATTCACCGTTTTATAGTGATCAAAACGACTCATAGCCACTGCTGATAATATGCCAAGCAATGCCACGACAACCATCAACTCTACTAAAGTGAAACCTGATTCATGCTTCAACGTTCTATCCATAAAATAATTTCCCCTGTCAAGCCAGTGCCCTCGGGAAGAGGAGTTGGTGATTCTGGTGGAATTCCAGTAAACCAATCGCTTGCTTTGCCTCCAGCATATTGAAAGTTGTCTTGATTTACGCCGATATCTTCAATGTTACCGCCACTTAATTGCAAGAGGTATGCGCTGTTGGGTGGTATGATGTCATATCCATCACAGGTGTTATCTGCCCATATACTTTGTCCTGTTGCACAATTGACAGCCCAAACCCTGGAACGTCCGCCAAACTCGCAAGGGTTGGAGGACGGTTGTGTAGTCGTAAAAGATACAGTATTTGATGAAGAAGAAAATGTCGGGTCGGTAAAGGTTCGTTCCTTATAGTAATTTGCATCCTTAGGCAAAAGATCTTCAATATACCAGCTTGTGTCATCTTTATCCATCTCACCACAAATGGCACTAGAGCTTTTAGCATTATTGATAGAGCAAGAACCGGTCTTCTTTATGAGACAGTCTGTGATTTCGACTCCGTAAAGTTCTTCAGTGTCGTTGTCATTGACACCTGGACTGTCATCTTTGAAAAACCATCGGCCTGTGCCAAAATAGATATAGAACTTCCCGAAACATTCTCCATGGAGAATTTTGGAGGTGACAGGAGAAACTTGAGTTTGCAGTATGTTATCAAAATACCAGTTTGCCTTTTCGGTACCACCGCTCGCTTTATTTGTCGGATCAAAATTGGTACCATCGGTTTTAGTGACCAACGCTGTTACATTACCGGAAGCCCCTGACGCATCATTAACGCCAAAGAAAACAAAATCTGTATTTCCGTCCCTGTCCCAATCAAGGCCGTCAGTGAATAAACGTCCACCAAAGGCACTGTTGTAATTTGCTAATTCAGAATCTTTGACATATCCATCGTTCCCGTCTCCATCAAATTTAAAAATATCATCATAATCTCCACGAACACCATCCTTATCAACATCGACAAGTTTAAATTCTGAATCAACTTTTAAAATAAATACTTTTAAATTCTGGCCGCCAGCAAGGCCATTGAGAGAACCACGGGTTTCACCTTTATGATTCAGGGGACCATTGACGAACATGACATACCCATTCCCTCCCCGCCGGATATACGCCGGGCCGGAGTAGGTTAACCCTAAATCTTTATTGGTAAATTCCCAGAGAAATATAGGATTATCCGGGTCGGTAACATCCAAAGCAAAATAAGAAGAGAGGCCCACGCAGTTAGCGGCATTGGCCGGACTGCATTCTGGAGGTACAACCTGAAGTCCATCTGCAATGTTACCACACCAATCGAATTTGTTTCCAGTTTTATTGGTACATCCGGCAGACCCACCAAGGCGCATACCGCCGATAATAATATCCCGGGTGACCCCATCTGATCCTTTATGGCTTATATGGTAAGGTGAGAGGTCAATGGTGTAAATATGTTTGTAATCTGGATCTGCAAGATATTTCAGATAGGGCATGGCATTTTTTGGAATGAAGGACCAGAGCTCTTTGCCGATTTCATTTTGGGTGCAAATGCCAGTTTTTTTGTCGCAAAGTTTCGCGATTTGACCAGTGCTAAGCCCATCTTTGCGAACACTGCCTATATCAAAAGCGTGAAGCATACCATCATTTGCCCCTGTAAAAAGAACTGAATGGCTGGAATATGCAACCAGGCGTGGGGTTGAATAAATGATATCTCCGAGTTTCCAGATACTGCCATCGTCATCAACGACACGATTTCGACAAGTCCCGCCATGATTACCAGCAAACGTATCTGAGGCTCCTCGGGTATAACTGATAAGGTTTTCAGCTCGATCTTGAAGTTCGGCGGCAGTAGGGCTTGCTGCATTGGCAAGAGTACCTAAACAGCTCGGTACATCGGCATATCCTAATCCAAAGAGAGTGTTAAAATCAGCATAGTTGTCTGAAGTAAATTCCGACATCGTACCTGATTTATTGATACCATAGATTGTTCTCAAACCATGGTTGCCCAAGACAGAGGGTGCGTCTTCAACATCACGATCTTTAAGGATGGTGCCACCTTCCCATATTCTATGAATATCATCTGTGTCAAAATATGTCCCAAGAAGTGCGTTTTTAGACCCTTCGGCGGCACTGCCATCATTCAGAATACTGTAATAATCAATGTTCAAACTTCCTTCAGCGTCAACTCTGAAATCAAGGGCATTGTCGCCAAAAAGATCAAGAATATATTCACCTGATACATAGTTATCTTCACGAATATTATATATTTTTTTATTATTATAGAACCAATAGGCGTTCAAACTGCCAGTCCATTCCACAACGTACTTATTGCTCCCGTCAAGGAATGTTTTCTCAGGAAAGAAAAGAGCTTGGTGAATCACCGAGCCCTCTGTCGCCCTCTCAGACATTACAGATACGGAGGAGCCGGCTGATGTCTGTTTCAAGATAGAAGTAAAAGCCTTTGATAATGCCTCTTTAAGCTGATCACCATCCTCAGCGGCATAGGCGACACCATTACCATTTTTGGCAGTATCTTGCAGGATTTGTGGGATTGTAGATGTTCCGAAGGCAACAGTGTATGTTTGTATATATTGATTCCCATCCATACCTGTATCACTGCGTAAATCGCGGAAATCGGCAGTAGGTCGAGTAGCACTGGTATCCTTGTCCCAATAGGCCCATTTGGCAAGATCATCCAAGTTATCACCACAACTGTTTGCATTACTATCGACGGTATTAGAACAATCATTATTCTTGCCATCAGCGTCATAATCAACAGTGTTTGGTGTTCCGCCACTTCCTGACGAATCGTAAAAGTATGGGACATAGTCATCTTTATATGGCTCACCATCAGTAAAAAGTAAAATAAAGCTTTTCGCGCAACGAATTCTCTTACTGTACTCAGTAAAATAATAAGGATCCCAAAGGTTGCTGGGATTATTGTCACTGGAATCGTACACCTTGTAGTCGTAGGTTGTACCTATGGTGGGGTAGTTTTCATAGTATGGAGGTTTCTGTTGAAAATATCTTACAACTTCATAATAATTCTCAGCAAGTGGCGTTGTTCCCCAAACAAGAGGGTAATGTTCGATGGCATCTACCATGTTTGCTAGAGTTGATTTGATAGGGGTGTCAATGGTACGGAAAGCTGCAGGGTCTTTTATAAATGGATTAAGAGGGATATCCATACTCATCGTCCCACCATTTGCCGATTCACCATTATAGATATCGCTATCTTTCTGATATCTATAAAAACTGAGACCAAGACGGACATCACCCGCAAAATCCTGAACAAGACCTGTAGGCTCCTCTTCGACAATAACGGCTATATTATAGCCGGGAGTATCAATAATAACATAACCCACATCTTCAACAGCATGAGTCACCTCTGTACCGTTGGATTTCTCTTCCTCGGCAAAAATCTCAACGGAAGTTGAACTCAGGTTTCTATAACGAAGACTCGCAGTGTCATTGTCATTAGTCGTCTGCATGTCAGCAACAAATGCCACAGACGACTTTGGAGTAGCATAAGAAATTGTCTTCCAGGCGTTAGTAACGCCAGTTATCGTCCCTACTTCCAACTTAAGAAGGCCAACATCATAAGTCCCCGGTGTTAAGGCAAGATAGGCGATTGTTTCATTGGCATGGGCGCCACGACTTTCTTCCTCCTGAAGTTTTACTGTAAATGAACCATTAGCTCCAATATTGGAAAGACGAGTCGTTACCGTGTCGCTCTCATTATTGGTCGTTACAGTGGTCAGGATGACAGGTTTTGCAGCAAAGCCGAGAGAAGCGACATTTGCCCCTGTGTTATTCGTATTCAGCTTGCCTGCAACAAGACGTTTTCCACCAGGCAGGGTGTGTGTTCCGGCCTCGACAACAATATATGAAAAATCCTCAGTGGTATGTGCACCATCTAAATACTCCCATTCTTCAAGTCGAATTTTAAAGGAACCAGCTTGGACATCGAAGACTCGAAGTACTGATGGATCAGCACCATTATAGGAAAGTGGTCTGGCAATAACAACTGGATTTGAGTAATTAGTTTTTGCAAGAGAAACTGTCTTCCACGTTCCAGCACCAGCATCCTCGCCGAAGTTAGATACTGTTCCAGATTCACCGATAACAGTACCTGCGCTATTAACGATAACATCCGCATTCGAATTTGATAATTGAGCATAAGGCTTATAAGAAGTCTTCGTTGCGCCATCTTCAGCGGGGCTCCAAACGGTAAAGAGAGAATTCGCAGGGAAGGGGGAATAGCTCTGAGAAGAACTATATGCTTTGCAAATGCTGTAATCACTGCGTTCGTTGTTACCAACAATCTTCCATTCCAAGTCGCCACTATCGCCAGCGACATAATCGTACCCGGCTCGTCCCTCGACCTTCCCGCCGATCATAACCTGTCTGGCAGCATCCATTTTTCTGGTTACCATCCAGTTTAAAAAATTACCGCTCCAGCAATTATTACCCGCACCAAAGGTACAGGCTGCATCCTCAACAAAAGCACCGGTAGATGTCATATCTACGGTTACAGTATACGGCGTACCAGCAAAAGGTGTCGGATCAACTGGTATTGTTAAATCGTATTTATATTTTTTGGCTGAAGCAAACATCCCAAAATAAGTTTTTGCGGGGTTGAATCCGCTATCGGTACTATTGCATTTATATCCTGTTGTACTGCCAAGAGGTTCTTTCATACTCCCGGAGTTATCGAGCATGAACATAACATTAGGAGGAAGCTTGCTGACAAGGAACGGAGGAAGGGCAGTATAATCATCACAGCTTGATGCCATTACCTGTGCAGAGGAAATAACTAAACATGTTGAGACCAGAAAAAAGACATACGGAATAACATATCGAGAGCATCGTTGGATTTTCATATTTTTCGTCATACTTTTTTCCTCTCAAAATTACAAATACTGGATTCCAACCTGCGTTGGAGTGACGGAATAGCATAATTGTTAAATTTTGCAAAACTATCAAGAGTAGGATTGCTCAGTTTGTAAAAACTTATGCAAAGTTTGAGCCACTAATTGTTTATAGTCATGATGTCATATAACTCACTAAATAACAATGGTTTCTTAAAATTACCCATGACACTTAATTTTGTAAAAATTGTTATATTTTTTAACAAAGTAAAAGTTTTTTATAGAAGAAGGGTGTGAATGTGGGGGGATGATGGGTAGAGGTTTTGGTATAGCAAGGATTTAGCATTCACTGAATTTGTCATGCCACCATGAACTACCGTATATCCCGTCTGTTGAAGATGAAAAGGGTAATGCTGAGCAGGAGTACAATATAACTTGAGGCGTAGGCAAGGGACAGGCCGAATTCTTGTCAGGGGATCGCCAAGCCGTGGACAACCCTGCTTTTGTCATTGAGGGTCTCAAGGTTGGGGATGGTGTAATAACGGATGTCAAATCATGGGGGCAAAATCATTACAGACCCTTAGAAATGATTTTCTATTTACAACGGTTTACTCATATGCATACCATAAACAGGAGTGCAAAAAAGGCTAAAAAAGTAAGACGCACCTCATATTGTTTGAAAAAAAAAAGTGCACGAAGAACTTTTCTCGGTGCACTTTTTTTACTTCTCAAACTCTAAATAATATTACCAGCCTTGAGCCGGGTAAGTAGTTGTTTTATCACTAGTAGCACCATCATAAGTTATAACCCAATTACTTGTCAAACCAGCAGCTGTTCCGGCGGCATTTGGTGTTGCTGTGCAAGTTGTTGCGGCGGCTGCACCAGCACAGGTATAAGTATAATATGTTGCACCTTGAGCAGGATCCCCAAGATCGTTAACAAGATCAGTCGTTACTTTATCTTGTTCTGCATAATATGCAGCTTGAGCAGTAATAATAGAATCGAGCATGACCTTAGCTTCGGAGGACTTACTTTTCTTGGTAAAATTTTGATATTGCGGAATCGCTACAGCGGCCAGGATACCAATAATGGCAACAACGATCATCAACTCCACCAAGGTGAATCCCTGACTGTCTTTCGATAATTTCCTCATCTGTTTCATCATGATTTTGCCCTCCTCAGGGTTAGTAAAAGGTGTGCTTCGTGGCGGGCAGAGCGCCCATTAACTCTTATGCTACGTCATAATAGCTTCTTCATGATCCATGCCATTTGTCCAGAAAAAAAATCACAAAAATCAATATCCTGAAATGTCGACTTATTTTCGACACTGATCACTTTCACCCCTGTCCTTCTTCGCTTCTTCCAGCAAAAAAAATAGTCGCGTTGGACGTTTTTGGGTAATAAGTGACAAAAAATGTCAAATTGGCTGTCGGGCTGAAACCTGTCCTACAGTCTGCCCTGCACAAGTGGTGTAGACTGGGCCAAGCATGTCTTTAGCTTGATGAACGGGATGCAGGGATGGCCCGGACGATTGCATCAACAATACTCTCCTGCTGGTTAGCGTTCAAACCAATCCATAATGGCAATCTGAGTAAACGCTCAGCATGTCCCACGGTAACCTTGAGTGTTCCGTGTGTCCTGCCATAGTGTTGTCCAGCCGGAGATGAGTGGAGCGGTACATAATGGAAAACCGGAAAAATTTGATGTTGCTTTAGATTGTCTAACAATTTTTGCCGGTTTACTTCCGGGGACAGCAGTATGTAGTACATGTGGGCATTATGTTGACAGTGTTCAGGTATCAGCGGACGACGTAAAACACCCATTTTTTCCAGTGGTGCCAGGAGTTCATGGTAGAGATCCCAGCAGACCATTCGTCGGGCGGTGATTGTCTCTGCCTCCTCAAGCTGGGCCCACAGAAATGCTGCTGTCAACTCTCCGGGGAGAAAAGAAGAACCAGGCTCCTGCCAGGTGTATTTGTCCACTTCACCACGAAAAAAACGGCTTCGATCTGTTCCTTTCTCCCTGACAATCTCGGCTCGCTGGGTCATATCCTCGTTGTTCACTAATAAAGCACCGCCTTCGCCGGAGATCACGTTTTTGGTTTCATGGAAGGAATAGGCGCCCAGATCACCAATAGAACCGAGAGAGCGCCCTTTATAGGTTGACATCACGCCTTGGGCTGCATCTTCCACTACCTTCAGGTGATGTTGGTCGGCGATTGTCATGATGGTATCCATCTCGCAGGGCACCCCTGCATAGTGGACAGGGACAATCGCTGTGGTACGGGGCGTGATGGCTAAAGTGGACCCCTGAGTCAAGACAATTATGCACTGAGTTTAAGCTACACATTCAATTTCAAACACAGCTGGTCGGCGCTGCCCCGGTTTAGCCTCTGCTGGTACTTCTGATATTGACTCCACGG
>Ga0180732_1000131_pt1 | contig 73288 bp, 62 predicted proteins | sample KR11_01MetaG_FD_148674 | JGI IMG/M metagenome (GOLD analysis project Ga0180732, IMG submission 148674) | Groundwater microbial communities from the Olkiluoto Island deep subsurface site, Finland - KR11_0.1 MetaG | ecosystem: Environmental > Aquatic > Deep subsurface > Groundwater | place... | reverse complement strand
CTGACATTTGCTTTGAAATATTTTTCATCGCCTTGAGGTCATCTAGCAGTATGGCCGAACGGGCGATATATCGCCTTTCATCCGCAGACCTCAAGGTCGCGGCATCCAGGCGAAGCATGTTTAGTGAATATGCTTACACGTTTCCTACCCTTTGAAATATTGACATGTCAAAAACCGGTTTATATACATCGAAATTAAATTGCTCATTCATGAAATTGAATAATTCAGGCGTATCACCCACAGTGGCCACGGTTCTGATGGTGGCAATAACCGTAGTATTGGCTGCGGTTCTTTACACTGGCTCAGGCCACGGTCCGACTTACTGGAATTACCTTGGCCCTGTGTGCGAAATGGATTGCCAGATTCAGTTCAACATTACGGAATTCGAGGCATTCTGTGAGAACAATTCGCTTCAGCTTGGTACTGCTTACCAGCGCAGCGCCCACGGGCAGTTCAACCTGACCCAGGGAAGAACGGTGGATTTCAGGGTCCGAAGCAATGAATCATATTCGGTAACAATAATTCTGGAAGCACAATTCAACGATTCTGGCAGGATAAGTTCCACCTCCAAGGCCGAAGTGGATAGGGCCGTGGCCGAGCATTACGAGGAAGACAGGGAATCGTTCACTCTGGAAGTTGAGTATTTCAAGGGGATTTTCACGGAATGGTTTCACGCAGAGCCGGGCAATGAAAGATGGTACCCCATTGTCGTGGAGTGCTGTATTCCTTTTGATTTCGGGAATGTTGTTCAGAGCAGGGATTGATGAGGCGGCCATCGACATAATCAGTCCAATAATGGCCGTACCAAGCGATTTACTGCCATATTGCCAGTGGATGATATGTAATGAACGGGTCATTCATAATTGTGAACACCCCAGGTTCAGAAAAGGTTAAATCCGGTCTTTTGCATACATGGGTCGCGGAAAGGACCATGGGTACAGAAATCGACCTCAAGGATTACGGGCTGAATCAGAACACCGAGAAACCGGACTATGCAAAGCAGATCTGGTCCAAGGCAATGATGTTCTTCGGGTTCGGTATGATAATGCTGGCCATGCTTTTTTTCCTGAGGAACACGGATATGGATGCGATCCGATTTTTCATGTTCGTGTTCGTGGACATTCTGATGTTCTTCGGGTTTGCCGCACATGTCTATCTATTCTGGAAGATGAAGACCCCGGAGGAGAATGACAATCTGCCGATTGCCTTTCACTGCAAGCATTGCGGTGACGGCTTCGCCAACGAGAAACTTTGGAAAGCTCATGAGAGGTCATGTGTGAAAATGAAACTGTGAGGGATTTGGATGGCTGACATACTGATTTACGTATTTGCATTTGGGTTCACCGGAATACTGGTATTCTCAATTTTGAGATTCGGCCCGGTGGAGCACGGCTGGTTGAATTTGACGCCGGATGAGATGAAGGAACTGATGAGACTCAACAAGGAAGCCGTTGCAAGACGGATATCCACAAAAGAGGTACCCCAGGGAAATCCGCTTTACAAGAAGAGCATGGTCTCCCACAATGGCATTGTAGTATACAGCAATGGGATAATGGCCAAGTTCTGCATTGCCAGGAAGGGAAAATACCGATTCGTGCCCTTCAGGCAGATTACCGGAATTTATCCGGCGGTTTTCCACAACCCAATGGCCCAGAAGGATTCAGTGCTCATGGGACCGGCCACATGGAAGGACCTCCAGATTGAGACAGACGATTTCATGGTGTACATTATCGGGTCCAGGGCCCATAACTTTGAAACTCTGATTCCCATAATCAAGCAGGCAATGGGGGCGCAGTGGAATGCGGTGTACAAGGAGAACGAGGTCATCGAGGGGGACTTCACTAGCGGGCAGTTCTACAGGCACAAATATCTGCGCGGCGAGACAGCACCGGCTCCTGCTCCGATGAGCGCTCAGCCAGGGTATCCTGTTCCGCCGCTGGAGTTCATGGGCCCGGCACAAACTTCGCCACCAAAGCCCATAAGCGGATACGGCGCGCTTCTTGCCCAGGAGTCCCAGAAAGATATCCAGGACAGGAAAAAGACCATGATAAAGGGCTTCATCATCATGCTTTCAATCGGCGTGGGAATGTTGGCCTTTACGGTGCTGCTCTGGGGTAGCATCAGTACAATGTTCATGTTCACACCACTGCTCTTCGGGGGCCTCATGATTTTGCTCAGCCTGGTCTTTTACAATGCCAGCAAAAAATCCGAGCCATTACAGATTTACGAGAACGGCATACTTCAGCCGTACCTGGTCGGGAGTACCAAGCTGTTCGTCCCGTACGGAAGAATTATTTCTATATCCGAGACAAAAAACTTCATCGACGGAGAACTGGTGGTCATGAAAACGTCGGATAACCAGACCATCGGATTCAGGAAGAACTCGCCGGACGTCATGGCCCAGATGGACATGATAAGGAGCAAGATTCGCAACCCGGCGTTTGATTTCAAGATGCAGAACGCCGCCGAACCGGCGGCCGGCGGCAAGCTGGAGATTGTTATCTTGCTTCTTGCGCCGGCACTGGCACTGACACTCGCCCTTTTCATGGCATACTCCGCCCTGGGTCCGGACCTGACTTTCAGGACGTATCTCATGGGGCTTGTGCTTCTGTGGCCGGGAATTACCTTCATACTCCTGACCTTCATCCTCATCCGTTTTAGAAAGAACGCCAGAATATTCGGAAAGAGACCAAGTCTGAAGATACCGGTTGCGATAGTTGTGGCACTCCTGGTCCTCTTTATAGTTGGAGGGGCGTATTTCAACACTGTACCGTCATCGTCCGGAACCGGTACATACGACATATTCCCGGTGACAGAGACAGCGCCGTCATCCAGCGTGCTCAACGGAGCAGTTTACAATAATGTCAATTTGAACATTGACGGTTCGATATTGGTGAATTCCGGCCAGAAACTGGAGATTCGAAATTCGGTGCTGAGCTTCCAGGGCCTCCAGCATAAGGATTCCTCCATCTGGACTGCACCGGGTTCGGAACTGGTACTGGATAATTGCACCCTGAATGCCGCGTCCTCGGCGGCAAGTTACAGCTTCGAGGTGTTCGGCACTCTGCGGATGAACAACTGCCGGGTCTCCGGGGTCTGGGGCGATATCGATAACGTGAACCTCGACGGCGGCATCGAGATTTATTCTCCGGATGCCAGGATATCGAATACGTCCATATTCTCGCCCACCACCAACGGGATAATGGCCATTAATTCAACTTTGGTTCTGGAAAACGTCACCATAATCAACGCATTCGACGATGCGTTGGAGGTGAGAAATACGGTTCTGATTGCCAACGGCTGCACCATCAGCGACAATGGCTGGGCCATGGTACTGGAGCAGGGCTCCAATGCTACCATGACGGATTGCCTGGTAAGTCGGAGCTCCAACGGCATTGCCGCCCAACACTCGGCCCTGATAATCCATGACTGCGAATTCACTGACAACTCGGAATACGCTATCAAATACAGTTCCATGGATTATGTTGATATTGGCAACAATGTGTTCACTGGCAACGAGATGGACATTGAGGGAGTAGAATCGTCCGGTTCCTCCGTGCTCCTGTGCAACGGGATGACATTCGTCATGGGGATAATTTGCATACTGGCCGCCATATACGCTCACAAGGGGACGGATAATATATGATAGAAATACCAATTACGGCGAAGTGTCCAACCTGCGGGGCAATATCGAACTATCCGGAGCATTCTGCTATATTGTTCTGCGGTCAATGCGGCACCAAGATAGATGTGCCGCCGGAATACATATCGCCGCGTCCCAAACCGAAGCCGCGCATTTCAAGGAACGTCGGTGCGATTCTGGCAATTGTGGTTGTTGCCATTGTTATTTTCTCTGTCCTGATGATTCCCGGAATCCTGGTGCCAGATGCCGACGGCGACGGTTACCCCGATGCGGAGGATATTTTCCCGGACGATGCGAATGAATGGCTTGACTCCGATTCTGACGGAATAGGAAACAACGCTGACGCTTTTCCCTACAATGTCAACGAACAGACGGATTCAGACAGTGATGGCGTTGGCGATAACGGTGACATTTTCCCGCTGGATTCCACCGAAAGTGTGGATACGGACGAGGACGGAGTGGGAAATAATGCTGACACCGATGACGACAATGACAATGTAACGGATGAAAAAGATGTGTTCCCCCTGGATTCGTCGGAATGGGAGGACTGGGACAATGATGGCAAAGGGGATAACAAGGACTTTGTTTATGTTCAACTCTCATTCGAGACCTCAAGCACGTGGTATTCCTACGGCAATGTGTTCATGACGGGCGATACCATGTATTATGTCAGATCCCGGTGGGGAACCGCCACCGCGGATTCATTTTCCGATTACGCCAGCATAGATTACCAGTATGTGATGAGTTCCTCATTGCCGGACCTTTACAACAAAACGTACTACACCTACCAGTACGATTACAAAGTGCCCTGGGGCTTCTATTATGACGAAGTCGGAGATATTGCGGTGCATGGAAATACGATATACGTTGTCAGAATTAACACCTTTTTCGAAGGGGATACCATGTACGATGGGTACGGATCCAGCATAGAAAAATTGAGCATGAGCGGAACCGTAACATCGTTCAAGACCGCGACCAAGGGCGACTATTATGGGGGATTGGCCACCGACGGCGAGATATTCGTTTACATAGAAAGCCTTGATGACTCTGACACCAGATTGCATTATTTCGGCGCCAGGTCCGGCACAATAAGCTACGGAGACATCAGCTCTGCGAATGTTTTCGACGGGAAAATAGTCTATGAAGTGGATGAGAACAACGAAACGCATATCGACATCTACGACACGCTGACACAGCAATCAACGAGACATGCGTCAAGTGACAGCGATTCGGATATCGAAATTTACAATCCCCACATCAACGGCACCAAGGTCATCTGGACCAAGAGAACCGGGACCAGCAGCAGCAGGCAGTATTACCTGATGATGTATGATATCGAAGCTGGCACCACCACAACAATTTACCAGGGCAGCGAGTTCATCGGGCTTCTGGATTTCAAAGGACACATGATAGCATACAACGAGAGGGTCAACGGAACAACATATTTCTCCATAATGGACCTGGCCAGCATGGAATCCAGACAGGTGATAAATAAATCATGCTATGCGTCCATCGGCAGCACCATGATTGGGTTCACTGACGCGGGGGCGGGGAATATTTACTATACGAAGAACGAGGGTTGATGGGGCATTCTAACGGCGGCATGCCCCGCCTGTGAGAGCTGGGTATGGGGCCTCGCCAATGTCACCAAGACCTCCAATCTATATGCTCTAACACTGGGTCCATTCTTGTCGCAGTATGATTATGAAAGTTTTATCAATGTGGTCCTGAATACAGGGGTAAAGAGAATGGAAAGGAGAGAAGGATAATGCAACTAAAGGGCGTGGGCCGGTAATGCAAGTCGGTTGCGGTCTGACGATATGGATATCATTCCTCGTCATTGTATTCGTGATTGCCAGATGGTTGATTAAATATCGGTCAGATGGGAGACCTCAAAAAGTATATACACCAGAGGAAATTAAATTGGGAAATGACAGTCAGATATTAGCTATAATATTCAATATAGGTAGTTGGATCATATTTGGGGTCTTTTTTTATCTAGCAACAATTGATTATTACACAAGCCCCAGCCCAGGTCTACCTCTTCTCCTATTATTTTCCCCATTAGGCTTGGCCATATTTGCAATACTTATTGCATATGCGGGGAAACCTGCCAACCCAAAATTACGCAAAATCACCATTGGTTTGGGAATCGCCTTTTTACTAGTCTGGTTGACTCATTTATTGTTACTGAGCATATGGTAGCATTGATTCTATCCTGTGATATAACAAGGATGAGAGAAAAACCTTTGCCAGGGTCTATTATTGTCAAACACAGCTTCCACCACCATACAATTATTGAATCCATAATGGCTAACATGCCCCGTCTGTCAGGGTGGGATATTTTCATTATTATCACATCGAGTGACAAACACCAACTGCAGGACTCCCTTCAAACCTAGCCTGTACGAGGATTGTAGCTTCGCGGAAATTTCAAACATGAATGGCGTGCCATTCGTTGCGAGGGCAGAGTATGAGGTCTCAAAAACGCTCAATGGGCCTTCTGAATTGTTATCTCTAGCACAGGAACTATTCTTCATCTCTGGCATCGCATTTTTCCATCGAATGCGTGCGCCGCGCCGGGTCCCTCATACGCCATATACATTTTTCCACCTGAAAACGTTGGTTGCAAAGCAAAATGCCAGAATGTTTATCATCGTCCAAGGATGAACGAAAAGCATCAATTATCCATCAGCCCATAAGCAGTATACATTTTGCTGACATCCAGGTTGTGTGATTTATGCTATTTTTTCAAATGCAGCGCTTTCGCTGGTAATTAAAAAAATAGATAAATGCCATACACAACCTGTTTAACTGTCAAGCCAATAGTATACCTGGGCTTGAGAGATTAGTTGTTGCGGGCTGAATGCGTCGCACCAAGGCACTTCGCACGTACACCCCAACTCTATCAACTCATCTTCTATGAGATCTCTAAGATATCTCTTTTTAGGGTAAGCTTCGGGCTTAGATGCTTTCAGCCCTTATCTCGTATGGCGTGGCTGCCCAGCGATGCTCTGTCGAACAACTGGTAGACTAGTGGCCACAAAGCCCCGTTCCTCTCGTACTAAAGGCTCTTTCCCCTCAGATATCAAAACACTTCCACCAAAAAGCAACACAACTGTCTCACGACGTTGTAAACCCAGCTCACGATCCCTTTTAATGGGCGAACAACCCCACCCTTGGCAGCTGCTGCACCACCAGGATAGGAAGAACCGACATCGAAGTAGCAAGCCGCCGGGTCGATAAATTCACATAATGCATATATCAACTGATCAGCAAGATGTTATGAACTCTTGCCGGCGACAACTCAATTATCCCCAGGGTAACTTTTCTGTTATCAACACCTCCCATAAATGAAATGTGTTGGTTCGCTAGGCCCTGCTTTCGCATCGTGGTTTATTGTTGGGCTAAACCACGTCAAGCCGGCTTTTGCCCTTGCACTCAACGGCAGATTTCTGACCTGCCTGAGCCGACCATTGGGCGCCCTTGTTATTTTTTCGAGGGCGTGGCGCCCCACCCAAACTGCCCACCTATCGGTGTCCTTCCGAAGAAGTGAGTATTACAATGCTAAAAGGGCAGTGTTTCACTTTTGACTAGTCCCGGGCTGGCGCCCGGTTTTCAACATCTACTGCCTACTCTACACATCCAATATCGTAACACAACGACAGGCTGCAGTAAAGCTCCATGGGGTCTTCGCTTTCAGGTGGAAGGTACTGGACTGTGCGCCAGTAAAGTCAGTTTCACCGGCTTCCAGGCAGGGACAGTAGAACTCTCGTTGGGCCTTCATGCAAGCCGCCAATTAAGCGGCAAGGTATTACGCTACCTTAAGAGGGTCATAGTTACCCCCGCCGTTTAACGGTCCTTCGACCGGTTGTACCCGGGTTTCAGATACCGTCACTGGGCAGGTTTCAGCGGCAATACACATCCATACGGACTAGCTGCCACCTATGTTTTTATTAAACAGTCGGAGTTCCCTTGTCACTGCGACCAGACATTCTCATGGCTGGCACCCCTTCTCCCGAAGTTACGGGGCTATTTTGCCGAGTTCCCTTGCCTGGATTATGCCGACACGCCTTAGGCTTCTCACCTAGGGGCACCTGTGGCGGTTCTGGGTACGAACAATAACGTTGTAACCACAAACCTTTTCATGGACACCGGGGATAAACCAAAGTTGGACTAGCCAACCTCATCACGCTTTCGCCGGGTTCTCATCATTACGATTCTTCCCCAGCATATACGCTTAAACACGCAGACGAGCGTGCAAGGCATACCCAGATGTGTCAATTTGTGGACAAAAACGCTTTCGGCGCAGGAATATTAACCTGCTTCCCTTTCGGTACTTTAGATTAAGAAGTACCTTAGGATCGACTAACCCTCGACTGACGAACATTGTCGAGGAACCCTAGCCCCTACGGCGGTACGGATTCTCACACGTACTTTGCTGCTACTCCTACCAGGATCCTTATTAGAATGCGGTCCACTGGACCTCACGGCCCAGCTTCTACCCACACACTACACCTCCCTACCAGGTTACTTTTCAGTACTCTGGGGTATCGGTGAGCGACTTTAGCCCCGTCCATTTTCGGGGCCCATGATCTCGACTGGTGAGCTGTTACGCTATCTTTAAAGGGTGGCTGCTTCTAAGCCCACCTCCCAGTTGTTTCTGACCATGAACGCCCTTTGAGTTACACTTAGTCGCTACTTTGGGACCTTAACCCCAGGTCGGGTTCTTACCCTGTTGGACATCGAGTTTACCCCTGATGCCCTCACTCCCAGCTTCTACAACGACAGCGCATTCGGAGTTTGGCAGGGTGCCGAGGCCTTTCGGCCCCTAAACACCCAATCAGTATCTCTACCACACTATCTATCTCAGCTGAGATCTACCTGCGAGTAGTCTCGGGAGGAACCAGCTATTTCCAGTCTAGATTGGCCTTTCACCCCTATGCCCAAGTTATCCGAGCGATTTGCACATCAGCACCGGTTCGGACCTCCACCCTCCTTTCGAAGGGCTTCATCCTACTCAGGTATAGATCGACTGGCTTCGGGTATCGCTTCAATGACTATCGCGAGCACACGTCGTCCCTCACCCCTTACAGGGCTGCGGACACTTGGTTTCCCTACGGCTCCGCAATTGAATTGCTTAACCTCGCCATTGAACAGAACTCCCTGGCCCGTTTTTCGAAACGGACGATAAAACACTGCTCCACATCTCACGATGCTTCGTCGCTTTCATGCTTTATCAGTCTATAACTGTTTGGTTTCAGGCTCTTTTAAGCCTCCGCTAAGAGTACTTTTCAGCTTTCGCTCACGCTACTATTGCGCTATCGGTCTCGAGACGTATTTAGAGTTGGAAGTTTATGCCTCCCAGTTCACGCGCGATATCCAACGCACGTTACTCAAGATACTCCGCTATCCCACGAACTTGCCACTACGGGGCTATCACCCTCTTTGGCGTCACGTTCCAGTGAACTTCGTGTTCGTTCGTTAGGGAAACTCAGAGTCTACAACACCACATCTCCCTTGCATTACTGTAGGGATTCAGTTTGCTCTCTGCCGTTTTCGATCGCCTTTATTAACGGCATCTCTATTGATTTCTTTTCCTGCGGGTACTAAGATGCTTCAATCCCCCGCGTTCCCGATCATTACTGATCACACCGAAGTGTAGGAAGTCCTATTAGGTAATCGTTGGATCGTAGGTTCCTTGCGCCTACCCAACGCATATCGCAGCTTGGCACGACCTTCATCGGCGCTCGAACCGAGCCATCCCCCAAACAGTGTAGCTAGCCACAGACTATCGGCTTGACACACGTCCAGGTTGTATATGGCGTATGATTGGTATCACCGGCCGAATAAGAACCATATTGGGTTCGTTAATGTGTACCTTCCAAGTGCGACGTTGGGAAACGTCGCCATTTTCGGCCTCCGCCCTGCCCCACACATACACTTTTGCGTATGATGGGTGTACTGTAACTACAAGGTCACAGCCCCCCTACCAAGGATTTCCCCTATATGAGGCTTTCTGTCTATTTGGAAAGCCTTCTGGGGTGCATCCCTAGTTCCGATGGGAAATACCTGTTTTCACAGACATGCAATATACATATAGCTAATACTTTTAAATATACTTTTCTATCTCGTTTGAGTTATCTAGGGTTGTGTTTGACAGATCCCAGCCGTCGGCGGGTGTTGTCATTTACAGCTACTGGGGGGCTGAATATGGACAGGTCCGTGGAAGAAAAAATGATGAATTTCATGAAACCCATGTTCGGGGACATGGCCAGGAAGACCATCGAGAATCAGAAGGAGAAGCTGAATTTGACAAGGGGGGAACTGACCTACGAGCAGTACGCCAAGATAGTGGATTCAATATACACGCTCTGTATGAAGATGGCCGGCGCAGCCATTGCCGATAAAATGAGAAATGGACTGCTCCAGATTCTTGACGAGAATAGGACTGGAAGGTGAAATTATGACGACAACAGATGAGGATGCACCGGATGAATTCATGCAAATACTTGGCCTGGAACTTTCCAGGACGAAAGTGAAGGCGATAAAAGATGCAGGATACGTGGATGTGGAAGCTCTTTCAAAGGTCACTCTGGACGAGATAATCGACATCAAGGGAATATCCAAGAAACTGGCACAGGAAATTTACTATGCACTACACCTTGCCGAAGAGCCACAGCCAGCGGAATCAAAAGATGAGATAGTACCGGAGGAATGGCAAACCGAGAAATCCGAGGACGAAATCATGCTGGAGAAGGGGCTTGAACTTCACTCACAGGGGAAATGGGGCCAGGCATTGCAGATTATCAACGATATGCTGGAGAAGGACGTGCTGAACACCGGGGCTCTTATGGCAAAGGCAAAAATATACCTGGACAGAGAGAAGTACCAGATGGCTGTGGATACCTACGATCAGATTACAGAAATAAACCCAGAGATGGACGGCCCCTGGGTGGGCAAGGGCGAAGCACTGATGGCCATGGACCAAAAGGTGCGGGCAATGTCATGTTTCAAGAAGGCGCTGGCACTGAATCCGGCCAACGAGATTGCCCAGGAGAAACTGGGCGAGGAAGATCGCTTACCGACGTCCGTGGACGGCCTGGACGAGCTGCTGGAGGGCGGTATCCCGGCCAAGCATGTGGTTCTCATATGCGGGCGCGCGGGTTCAATGAAATCTTCTTTCTCATATTACGTACTGCACAAACTTTCAGAAAAGCAGGGTCGCAAGACCGTGTACATGTCCCTGGAACAGAGCCGCCAGAGCCTGCTGAAGCACATGAGGAAACTCGGCCTCAAGAAGGACACAAAAAACATGATGGTCAGCGACATGGACGACCTCGTCGTCGTCGACATGGCAGCACTGCGGAAGGAGAGCAGTTCCGACACAATCGACAATATCAACTGGCCTAATTCGATAATCAACCAACTCAGAAGCTACAAGGAGAGCTTTGGATGCGACGCGGTCGTCATAGATTCGCTTTCGGCACTTTACTCTCTGACCACGTTCAAGAATCCCAGAAGCGAATTGTTCTTCTTCTTCGAGAAACTGAGGGACATCGGCGTAACCGTGTTCCTCATCTCCGAGATGTGCGGAGAGAACCAGAACCAATTCGGCCAGTACGGCGTTGAGGAGTTCCTCGCGGACGGAATAATCCACATTAAAACGGAAGAATATGCCAACCGCGCGAACCTCTTTCTCGGCGTCGTCAAAATGCGCGAGACGAACCATCCGCGGGATTACTTCCCGCTGATTGTTGACCAGTTTGGATTCGGGATTGTTAAGGATTAACGCGGATGGTTCATGCCCCGTCTGTGAGGGCGGGGTACTGGCATCATTTTGAAAGTAAGTGACAATACCAACTGCAAATCATGTAGCCTTAAACCCTTGCCTGTAAGGGCAGGGATGTGAGGCCTAACCCATTTACCCAGGCCTCTAATGTAGAAACTCTTGCATGGGTAGCTTTTCTTTCACCCTTCGGTCTATTTTGAATCCACCAGCGTCCTCAGCACCGCCGGCACCGCGCCGATGGCGGTCGCCGTCTCCATGGAATAGCCCTTTCCCGTGATGTCCAGGTGGTATTTTCCGACCTTGAAAAGTTCCTTCGGAAGCCCGTGAGGTCCAAGACCGAACAGCAGCAATATGGATTGACCGCCCTTCACCATTTCGGCAACTTTTCTCGGGCTCACAGAATTGCCTGGCTCCGGTTTCCTGGTGGTGATTATAACCTCGCCGAACTGGGGAGGAAAACCCTTGGCCGGTTTGTCGAATATCGAAAATCTTCCGGCTTTGGCCAGTTCGATAAGATATTCCCCGCCGTCCCCGATGGTGGTGGTGGTGGAGAGCCAGTCCACAATGTCCTGAGGCGTGCGCATCTCTTTCTCATATGGAAACCCGAAAGTTACAAGGTTGCAGCCGAAGGCCAGGGCCACCGGTCCGGAACGTGCCAGCACCCTGCGGTGGGCCTCTCTGAATTTATTGGGGTCATAGGTATTGTACAGTCCGATAGTCATTCGTCCGGGCATAGGTCGGGCATTACCAACGTTAAAATAGAGTTTTCTACTATTCGGGTAGTATGACGGCAAAGGTATTGGACGGAAAAGAGATTGCCCAGCAGATAATGGAAGAACTCAAACCGCGCATAGCCAGTCTTCTGGAAAAGGGTGTTTTTCCCGGATTGAGCGTGATTATTCTGGGGCAGAACCCGGCTTCCATGTCCTATGTCAAGAGCAAGGGCAAAGCCTGCGAACGGCTGGGCATGCGCTCGGAAACAATAATGCTTGCAGAAACCGTGACCCAGAAAGACCTCATGACCATTATCGCCAAGCTCAATACCGACCCGAAGGTGCACGGCATTCTTGTGCAATTGCCGCTTCCGAAGCACATCGATGAAGACACTGTTCTGGAGGCCATCAACCCGGAGAAGGACGTGGACGGATTCTCACCCATCAACATGGGCCGGCTTCTGGCAGGACGCGACTGTTTCAAGCCATGCACGCCCAACGGCATCATGGAACTCATGGCCAGGTACGGCATAGACCCGGCAGGAAAGCATGCGGTCATAATCGGCCGTAGCAATATCGTGGGAAAGCCCATGGCAATGCTGCTCATGCAGAAACACAAGGGCGCGAATGCCACCGTAACGGTGTGCCATTCCCGCACGAAGAATATGCCCAGCATCACCAAGAAAGCGGACATCCTGATTGCCGCCATCGGCAGTCCGGAATTCGTGAAAGCCGACATGGTCAAGAAGAACGCGGTGGTAATCGATGTGGGAATCAACCGCGTGGAGGACGCAACCGCTGAAAAGGGCTATCGGCTGGTGGGTGACGTGGATTACGAGGCAGTGAAGGAAGTGGCGAGCGCCATCACGCCGGTGCCCGGCGGTGTAGGCAGGATGACGATTGCGATGTTGATGCTGAACGCGGTCCAAGCTGCGGAAAATTTCGCCGGTCAACACAACGCGGCATAAGTATTTTATTCCCCCGAGACTATTACTATCCGGGGTGACAATTGGCGGATGAATTGCGTTTGAAAGTGGCGGCCAGCAGCATCGATGGAAATGGCATTGCAAAACTGGACAGCGAGAGCTTCCGGAAGCTGAAGCTGGACGACGGCATGACGATACTGGTCACCTACGGCACCAAGACCCTGGAACTTGCGGCCAGGCAGGATTCGATTTTCTCGGAATGCACAGTACGGCTAATGAAATCCGACATGACCGCCCTGAGGGTGGAGGAAGGCATGGGGGCCACCGTGTCGAAGAAGAACGGCGCTCCCGATAAGGAAAATGCCAAACCCCCCAAGATCGGAAAGAAGGGAAGAAAGCCCAAGAAGGCGAACGCGGCGTCGTTAGACTCGTTTTAATTAGGAAAAGGGTAATAAGTATTACAATTTCTAACAGATGTTATATAGGCAATATGCATGCCACAATTAACCCGGTGATGCACTTGGAAAAATATAGCAAAAATATAGTTCTTCTTGGCGATTCGGCCGTTGGCAAGACCAGCCTCATTCAAAAGTATGTTGTTGACCAATTTGATGACAAATATATTTCCACAATCGGCAAGAAAGTCACAAAAAAGAAATTGATGCTGGAAACACCAGATGGTCAAGTAGAGATGAAACTCATGATATGGGACATCATTGGCCAGAAGGGGTATCGCTATTCCCAGGCAACCTCATTTTACAACGCCAAGGGTGCGATAATGGTCTCCGACCTTACAAAGAAGGAAACGCTCGACAGTGTTATGGGTTACTGGATACCCCTGGTCCTCAGGGTGCTTGGTCCGATTCCTATAATTTTCCTTGGAAACAAGGCAGACCTTGAGGATGAAAGACAATATGGCCTGGCAGAGGTGGAAAAAGTTGCAGAAAGCTGTGAAGCATTTGGCTACGGACGATATGCCTATCTTTCCAGTGCAAAAACCGGCGAGAACATAGATATAGCTTTCAAAAAACTGGGGGAAATTCTCCTTGAAAAATATGTGCCAATCAAACTGGGTAGTGTCTTGCAGTTGATGGACAAGGATGAGATAAGCACTGTCAAGGATGCGCTGGATCACATCATGGCCGATTTTGCTGACCAGTTCGGAAAAATGGAGTATGCCACACCATTCTTGCAACATCAACTGAAAATTTCCCAGGTCAATCTTAACAACCCCACGAGGAGTTCGGTGGAACTGTTCGTCAATAATCTGGCCATAGCAGAAGGCCTCTACAAAGAGGCTTTCAGGTCGGATGAAAATCGCAGGAAGAGATTGGATATTTTGAGATATGCAAAAGATTAGACAGTAATTGTCTTCCCGGTTGTTATGCCATTCAAGCCATTCTCGTCCCAATCGAATTTCAATCTTTTTCTGCCCTTCCAGACCTTCTTCTGAAGTAGATAGCCCAGAAGCAGCGGCATGGCGACCGACGCTTCCATGTTGACGGTTCTGTGCGTTGCTTCCGTATGAACCTTGCCCCAGCTCTGCGCTTCCTCAAGTGTGGAACCGGACAGCCCGCCCCAGTGCGGCGCGTCGGTGGTCACCTGGATAGCATAAGAGTGGCCGTCAATCTCCCTGTCGAAGGTGTAATTGGCCATGACGACGGCGTCGTTAACCCAGTTCTTGGGTGTCCCGCCGCCGATGTATATTGCCGCAGTCTTCTTGGAATGGGCGATTATCTTCAGTATCTCATAATTGTCCTTTATGGAATCCAGGGTAATCCGTTCCTTGCCCAGGTGATCCTTGTAGTATACTGTGAGCCCGATGCCGATGGAGGAATCGTTCAGCGCCGGAGAGAATATCGGAACTCCGTATTTCCTGGCGGTGTACAGGATTGAATTCTCATCATCAATTAAACTGCCCAGGAAATCAAGTATCTGGCGGCTGGAATAGAGACCGGGCTTGAGCTTCTTCTCCAACATCTTTCCTATGTAACGGTCGGTCTTCTCGAAAAGTTTCTCGTCAACGTATGTATCATAAATCCGGTCTATCTGCATGTCGTGGAGCACGGCATCGTCCGCATTGGGTGTGCCGACATAATGCTGGCCGCCCATGGCCTGATAGAAATCCTGGTACATCACCGCGCCGGTGCTGGCTATGGCATCCACCAATCCGTATTTTATCATGTCCCGTATGACTTTTCTCTGGCCGCCGGCAATGAGCGCGCCGCTCAGACCGAGGATTATCGTCGGCCTTTCCTTGTCACTGAGCATGCGTTCCCAGACCCTGGCACATATTCCCAGGTTGCGGCTCTGTATGCTGCTTCCCTGAAATGCTGTTACCAATTCCTCTACGGTCTGGATGCTTTCCATGTCTATCTGTTTCACCGGGGTGCGAAGTATATCTTTCCTGTTCATGAAAAAACCTTTTCCAAACCATTAATGAAAGCCCATATTTAGTGTTTATCCAAAGGGTGTTGTACACACGACGCAATAACTGGCAAGGCACTACATGGTGATGGCATGCCTATCTCAGATAGGAGACTTTTTAATTTATTCGGGAAATGGTGTCAACCCTTCTTTTGAGACATATACTGGCTCATGGCGCATCCATGCTTGATGCAAAAAATCCCGAAAATAATAAAAAGTCTCTCAGAAAGAGCGCGAAACTTTAAAAACAATGAGCCAATTGGGAGTGGGTTCAGGTTTTGCTGGGCGGTGTTTGAGATGGTTAAAGTCAAGGCATTCGATTATGAGAAAGCATGCAAGGAATGGAAGTGGAAAATTCCGGAATTCTACAATATGGGGCACGATTGTTGTGACAGGCATGCCGATGGCCCGGATAAGAACAAAATTGCTCTTTATTGGGAAAACGAAGCTGGAGATGAGCGCACGTATACATTCAACGATTTCCGAATCATGAGCAACCAGTTCGGTAATTTGTTGCGTGAGTTGGGCATGAAAAAGGGAGACAGGTTCATCATTCGCCTCCCTAACATCCCAGAATTTCAGACCACATTTCTAGGTGGGGTCAAAATTGGTGCTGTGCCTATTGCTATTAGTGCCATGTTCACAGCTAAGGAGATAGCTTACAGGATAAATGACAGTGGAACCAAGGCCATTGTGACAACCGAGGATGGTATCCAGTCAATCGAGGAGGCAATGACGACATCACCGACCCTAAAACATGTAATCGTGGTAGGTGGCCAGGATAGCAATTATCTTGATTACGGAAAACTGATGGCCCAAGCAAGTAGTGAGCTGGAACTTGAGAAGACCCGCTCCGATGACATGGCGTTCTTCTGCTACACTTCAGGAACCACTGGCAGCCCCAAAGGAGCGGTTCACAAACACAGTTGGGCCATGGCCAATGACCCTGGATTCAAGTATTGGCAGGGCTATCAGGAAGGAGACGTGGTGGCACACACCGGTAACCTGAACTGGATATTTCCACTGGGTAACGGTTTCCTATACGCCTGGCGGTGGGGGGCTTCGGTGCTGTTATATGATGGCCGCTTCGACGCCAAGAAATGGTTCTCACTCCTGGAGAAGTACAATGTAACGAACCTGGCAACAGTCCCCACTGCATTGAGGATGATGCTGACAGTACCAGATGCGGAGAAGAGCTATCCCTTGAAGAATCTGAGGCACATAATTAGTGCCGGTGAACCACTGAACCCCGAGGTCATCATTCTCTGGAAGAAGCGCTTTGGTCAAGAAGTTCATGAGGGGATCGGGATGACTGAAGTGATGGTATACCTGTCAAACATTGATGGCATGCCACTGAAGTATGGTTCTTGCGGGCGTCCTCAGCCCGGGCACATCTGTTCTATTGTTGACCAAAACGGTAAGGTGCTTGGACCCAATGAACCAGGCAATCTGGCAGTTCACAAATCAGACCCCGGACTCTTCACCCAGTACTGGAACAAACCTGACAAGACAGCCGAATGCTTTGTCGGCGACTGGTTCCTCAGCGGCGATACCTTGTTCATTGACGAGGACGGCTACTATTGGTTCCAGGGGCGCAGCGATGACCTCATCAAGGCTTCGGGCTACAGGATTTCGCCATTCGAGGTCGAGAGCGCAGTCATCGAGCACCCAGCCGTGCTGGAGTGTGCGGCAGTCCAGAGCCCGGACGAGATGCGCGGGGGAATAGTGAAAGCATTTATCATACTGAGTGAGGGCAATGAACCGACCGACGAGCTGGCCAAGGAGATACAGAACTTCGTGAAGAAAAATCACGCGCCTTATATGTATCCGCGAGAAATCGAGTTCGTCGCATCACTGCCAAAAACCCAGAGCGGGAAAATCAAGCGAAAGGAATTACGGGCGCTCGAGGTCGAGAGGAAGGGCGGGACATAAGTAAGTAATCAGCGAAATGAAGCAATAACGATTGTAGATGTATGGCGATTGTAGATTTTAGATTTACGACGGATTGACTGGCCGAAGTGAAAAGTGACCCGAGTGATTAGTGAAAAGTGACGTTGTGGGGTAAATGATGAACGAATCGGCTCTCAAGGACAAAATAGTCAGTTTTTCACTATTCACTTTTCACTATTCACTAAAAACTACAATTTAACGAGCAAACTTCAGAATACTGAACTCTTACGGGCATAGTTAATATTTAATAATTAACCGAGGCTATCTGCCTTCGCAAAAGGTTCCGGTGCAATGAGCATTTTTGCAATGGGGACCTGGCGCAATCGGAGGTGCTGATTTGAAGACTGTAAGGAACGCGGTCGGACGTGACATCCCTGTGGAACTGGAAGGTAGAAAGCTAAAGCCCTACAAGGGTCTTTTCAGAAATCCGCCGCCCAAGAGAAAGGCAGGCGGTTATTTCGGATATGTAAAACCGGGAGACAAGAAGCTTCTTGCATCCCTGGAGGACGCGATTCACTCATGCAAATTGAAGAATGGCATGACAGTGAGCTTCCATCACCATCTGAGAAATGGAGATTATGTCACCAACCTGGTCATGAATACCATCGCTGACCTTGGATTCAAAAACATCACTGTTGCTCCGTCAGCGCTATTTCCTGTCCATGAACCGCTGGTGGACCTGATAGACCAGGGTGTAATCCACAGCATAGAGGGCAGCGCCAACGGTCCTGTGGGAGACGCGATATCCCACGGCAGGATGAAGGGCCTGAGCATTCTCCGGTCCCACGGCGGCAGGGTAAGGGCCATAGAATCCGGCGAGTTAAAAATCGACATCGCGTTCGTCGCAGCGCCAAGCGCGGACGACCAGGGCAACTCCAACGGCATGTTCGGAAAGAGCGCATGCGGCTCGCTCGGTTACGCGGTTGCGGATTCAATACATGCCAGGAAAGTCGTAATAATCACGGATAACCTAGTCCCGTATCCTTGCACACCGATTTCCATAAGTGCTGATTATGTTGACCATGTTGTCGAGATACCCTGTATCGGGGATAACCAGAAAATCGTATCCGGAACCACCATGATTGCCACCGACCCCCAGAAACTGTCCATTGCCCAGAACGCTCTGGACCTGATGGTTCACACGGGCATTTTCAGGAACGGCATGTCCTTCCAGGCCGGAGCCGGGGGCATATCCCTTGCCACCACCAAGTTTCTGGGCGAGCTTCTCAAGGAGAAGAAATATGTCGCCTGTTTCATTGACGGCGGCGTCACAGAGCATGTTGTCGATATATACAAGAACGGGAATTGCGCGAAGATACTGAACGGCCAGAGCTTCGACGTGAAGAGCATCGAGGACCTGATAAGCAACCCGGACCACGTGGAGATAACCCCGAATTACTATGCCAACCCCTGGAACAAGGGAAGCCTGGTGAACATCCTGGACGCGGTCGTGCTGGGTGCTACCGAGGCAGACATTGATTTCAATATTAATGTGAACACGCATTCCGACGGAAGGCTTCTGCACGGAATCGGCGGGCACCAGGACACTGCCGTTGGAGCCAAGCTCTCCATGATGATGATGCCCATCTACAGGAAGAAGAACGCCATAATCAGGGACAGGGTCACGACGGTCACCACTCCCTACCAGGCGGTTGACGCAATCGTCACAGATATAGGCGTTGCCATCAACCCGGAAAGAAAGGACCTGCTCAAGGCCCTGAAAGGCAGCCCGATGAAGGTCTATGACATCAAGGAATTCAGGGACATGGCCTATGCCCAGACCGGAACACCAGCGGAACCGGAATACAAGGACCGAATTGTCTCAATAGTCCAGTTCAGGGACGGAACCGTCCTGGACACCATTAGACAGGTGAAGGATTAATGTCTGAGAAATGGAATACCAAGATAACGAAGGTCGGGCCGGACAATCTTCTCATATCAGGGTACCCTCTGAGGGACCTTGTGGGAAAACGAAATTTTCTGGATGTGTCCCATCTTCTGGTATCGGGCGAACTGCCCGACGTCCGCAACAGGGAGGCCCTCAGGAAGATGGCCATCCAGGGTGTCATGCTTCCCGCGCCGCCGGTGGACAGGAACCCGAAGGAGGACATCTCCAAGAGCCTGGCGAAATGCTTCCTGCTGGACACGGAGCTTCTCACGGTCACGGACAGACCCACCAAGAGAACTGCGTTCACGCTGGGCAGGACGGCCCGATACCTAGCACGCCTTTACGGAAACGAGAAAGCGCTGGAAGGGATCTCGGAACAGGAGCAGTTCTCGTCTGTAATCTACAGAACATTCACCGGCAAGGCTCCGGCCAACGATAAGCACGCCAGACTTCTGGAGGCCATGGTCACCGCATGCGTTGACCACGGAGTTACGCCACCCTCCGCCCAGGCGACAATTCTGGCTTCATCGGTCAGAGCCAGCTACGAGGTCTGTATCGCCCACGGCGTCGGCGCCATTACCGACATTCACGGAGGGGCCGGGATGAAGGCCGCGGAGTTCTTCAGGGAATGCTCGCTCTCAGGAAAGGACCTGAAAAGCATAATTGAGGATTACTCGCGCCAGAAGAAGCGCATACCAGGCATGGGCCACAGAGTGCACACGAACGACCCCAGGAGGGACGTGCTCTGGAACATGGCAAAGGAGGCGGGTCTCACCGGCCAGAATGTCAGAATGTCCATGGAGATTTCGAAAGTTTTTACCGAGGTAACAGGCAAGGACCTACCCATCAACGTGGACGGGGTCATAGGCGCCATGGTGGCGGATTTCGGATTTGACTTCTCCGCAGCAAAGGCAATATTCATATTCGGCAGGGTTGCCGGATTATCCGCTCATCACTACGAAGAACTGGAAAAGCCAATCATGAGAAAGATAGATTTCGCAGAGGCGGTTTATTCCGGCAAATCAGAGAGACAGGTCACCGGAGGTGGCTATCCGTAAACTACCAGCCCGTAAACTACCAGCCCTAAAGTGGCTGGCGTTTGTTGTCAGGGCTGGAAGTTTACCCAGGGGGCCATGCACCTGATTTATCAAAGCCTGACAGCTTTGATTTCCTGTGCAATAGATTGGACGGCGCATGGCGGCCTATTTTTTGTTCAGATTCGTGTAATTGGTCAATTCATCTCAGGCCTGAACGCCTGAGGGTTCTTGACCATTATCACTAAAGGAGCTGGCGTTACCGCTTGAAGGTATTGCTAGCGGATTCGGCAAGAACAAGTTTAATCAGTCATAACATATTTATCCATTGAGAGTAATGCCCCAAGAGTGGTGGACATTTGATTAAAACATACATTGACGGTTTTGACGAGGCGCTGGGCGGCGGAATACCCGAAGGGCATACAGTACTCATATCAGGAACTCCCGGCACAATGAAATCCTCGATATGCCTGAATCTCCTGTACAAAAACCATATCAATGCGAAGAAGAAGAGCCTCTACATATCCCTGGAAGAGACCAAGGATAGCCTTCTCACCGGCATGGAAAAGCTCAGCATGCGAAATTTCAACGAAAATGACCTCTTCATAGTTGACCTGGCAAAGCTCAGAATGGAATACGACGAGGTTGACCAGATGCAGGACTGGCTCAGATTTGTAACCGAATACCTCACCAGGAGGGTGAAGGAGGACAGGATTGACATTGTGGCCATTGATTCACTAACGGCTCTTTACTCCCTCATCGAACTTGAGAAACCGCGCCAGCAACTGTTCCAGTTCTTCGGATTCCTAAAGAAGCTCGGCGTAACTTCGTTCCTCATTTCCGAGATGATACCCGGCAGCGAGGCCTTCGGGCCCTACAGAGAAGATTTTCTCGCAGACGGAAACATCATGCTGAAGCTTCATGAGGTAGGGGACACGGACATCCAGCTCAGGATTAGATGCGTCAAGATGAGGCACGTGAAACACGAAAGAACGAACTTCGTTCTGATGCACCGCGGGGACCGGTTCATGATAACGTCGGTACTGTCGGAGTAGGCGCCACACCGATTTTTTAACATGGTTCAGCGTTCGTTTCAAACATGCTACGTGAAGGATGAGGAAAAAGCATCCTGTGCAAGATCTGTGTAATGGGTTTCACCCGGCATGTAATGGCCGGGCGAGTACCTACCACCTCGCCCTCACAGGCGGGGCATGCTGAATGCAGAATGTCTTTGATTGCAGTCAAAATGCTTGCAACTGGTATCCTAATAGGATCCTCTAATCTTGTTCCTATCAACGACCAAGCCGTTGCTGGTAACGATGAGCAGATTCTTGCCGACACCGGCAACGTCGCCCTTCACGTCGGCGGCGACGGACTGGAGCTCCGCCGATATCCGCTTGATTGCCAGGTCATCATTGGCTATGGATGAATAATCTATCAGGAGAATGTGACCGTCATACAGATGTTTCGTGAGGTGCTTGAGGTCCTCGAACCTGTAAATCTCGGCAACCTTGACGGAGGCCCCCTGGTGCCCATCGGCGGTCTCATCGCTGAAATGCATTGAACCAAGGTCAATGTACTGCTGCTCTCCGGCCACGTGGCTCTGCTGTTTCTTGAATGTTGATTTCATTCCCATCGGTTGTGACGTCATTTAAACCATCCTTCCTGAATTGATATCAACCCAAATCGCCTATCCGAATATAAGTCTTTCCGAAGGAAGTTGCGGATTTTCTCCCGGAACCCGAAACGATGTCCTGTGTGCCTGTCAGAAATGGATAAATACATCCTACGTATCGGGCAGTACGGTGCCCATGCTGGAAAACCTAATTCAACTGATAGTGCTGTTCACGGTCATAATCGACCCATTGGCCAGCTTTGCTGTTTTCACCGTTGCAACGGACCCGATGAAGAGATCGGAGCGCAGAAAAACCGCCATGCTTGCCATCCTTGTAGCTGCTGTTCTATCCGGCCTGGTGCTATTTCTCGGAGAACGGTTGCTCGACCTGTTCAACACCGACATCGAATCATTCAAGGTGGCTGGCGGCATCATACTGCTTATTTTCGGCATCCAGATGTCTCTCGGACTCTCACTGTTCGACGTGGAGAAAAAGGAAGGTAACTCGTCAGCAGCCATTGCCTCTCTCATTGCCACACCGCTGCTCACCGGTCCCGCAACCATATCGACCATCATAATCGCATCCCACGATTACGGCGTCACGGACACCGGCCTGGCAATCGCCATTGTTCTCGGCCTGTCTGCGGTACTGCTGTTCCTTTCCGCCGACATCTCCAAGAAGATAGGAAAGATACCCATCCAGGTCCTTTCCACAATAATGGGGCTGATTACGCTGGCTTGGGGCATCATGTTTATCAGGGAAGGCCTCGGGTTCTAGAGTTCGTTCCTTCTGGAATCTTTCTGAATCACCCACAGACCCAGCAGCGCGAACCAGATGCCGCCCGGCACGAATGTCAGGGCCTCCGGTATGGCCACGCCGGCACCCCAGCCCACCGCAACATGATATGCCCAGCCGTAAATTCCTATGAAAGTAACAGCCAGGGCTGAGATTCCAAGGAACCGTGTCTTCCTTTTCAGGAGGAAGAATGGCCCCAGGACCAGCGTGGCAATGAGGAGCAGGACGAAAAAGGCAACGGAGAAATAAAAATGATGCGGGGAATAATCCTCTGTGAAGATGCCGATGCCAGTCAGCGAGATGCACGCCAGAAACATGATTAGCATGCCGGCCTTGCCGATGAGATTCTTGAAGCGAAGCATTGCACCGATTGCAAAAATCGCGCACATGATGCCGCACGCGATAAGAGAGATATTGAATATTGGCGCGACCGGATGAACGCCCAAGTCACTGATGGCGTTGTTCTGCCAGGTGAACCAGGACGAGAGCATGATTGATAGCCATATGGAGCCGAGGGCGTAAATCGGCCCGAGAACGGCGAGCCACCCGATTCTCCTGTTCATCAGCAATTCTCTCGCGGTCATGGAATCACCATGTGCGGTACTTCGACCTGAAAAAGTTCAGCGGAACGTTATCCGTCCCCTTCCAGGCTTCCACAACTTCACCAAAAAGGGCGTAGTGATCGCCCTGTTCAACCTGGTGGGTCTTGCGACACACGAAACCGGCCACGGAACCTGGTATAAGCGGTACTCCATGAGCGGCCATGAACGGCTCGATGGCCATGTGCTTGAATTTGTCCATCTTTCTGCCGCTCTTGGAACCGAAGAAATTCGATTCTTCCTCCTGGTCCTTCCCCAGCATGGAGACACCGAAGTATTCGACGTTCTCAAGCATGGCCCAGGTATGGCGTTTCGGGCTGATCGAGACGCACATTATCGGCGGCTTGATGGATATCTGGGTGACCCAAGCTGCGGTCATTCCGTTGAAATTTTTGCCGTCGTTCACCGTGATGATAGCAACAGGATGGGAAATGTGGCCCAGCGCGCTACCGGGAGAAAGGGGCTTGAAGCCGCTCATTCCATTGCCTCCGTAAGCACTTTCTTCAAATCGGGCGGAATAAGTTTTGATTTGCCTGTCTTGTCTGTGGTAACGTGAACGGTGTGGGCCCTGGCAATCACCTTCTCATCCTCCTTGCGCGACACCCGGTAATCGAACCTGATGCTCTTGTTCCCCACGTGGCTTATCCAGGTCTCCAGTATGAGTAATTCATCGTACCTTGCTGGCGACAGGTAATTGCATAGCGTCTCGGCAATCATGAGTATGGTGCCGGAACGCTCTATGTCAATGAGGGGCATGCCCAGGTCCCGCAAAAGCTCAACCCGACCTTCCTCCAGCCACCTGAAATAATTCACATTGTTCACGACGCCCATCTGGTCTATCTCGATGTACCGAACACGGATCTCGACGTGGCCTTTCATGAAAAGGAGTATGCGATTATGGGATAAAATGATTTCAGGTTTCCGGGAGCAATTTCATCACCCGCGCTGCCAGCTCCGGCAGCGCCCCTTCCACCTCGGGACTCAAGCCTTCCCCCATCTCCAGGCTGGCGGGCTGTATGGCTGCAATGAAAACCGCCTTCGGCAGGGTGCCCATCCTCCCAGCCAGTTCCAGCACCTTCAGGATATCCAGGTCATGGAGGGAATACCCTACTGTCTTGATGGATGTTACATCCTCAGGTTTAAAAACACGCACCTCGCCAGGCTTGCCGCCGAAGTCCACTGCATCGATTATGATGGCCTTATCCAGACCGTCAAACTGGTGCAACAGGGTCATGCCTCCGGTGGCGAGTTCGATAATGACCACTCCTTTCGGTAATGGGAATAAAAGCTCCAGTACCTTTACTCCTGCGCCATCGTCTGACATGAGAATGTTGCCAATGCCGATAACCGCTACTCTGTTCATGAATAAAATGAAAAGGGGAAGAGGTACTTTACCCCTTCCATTCTGTTTCTTCTACCGTTTCCACTTGACGTCCAGATAATGTGTGGAGCAGGATATGCACGGATCGTAGGCCCTCACTAGCATTTCCAAGAGTAGTTCTATCTCTTTCTCCGGTTTGTCAATAATGGTTGGCGCGAAAGCCTGGAAGTCCAGGTTGATATTGTTGTGGTTCTGGTTGGTCGGGATGATGCAGTTGGCCTTCGTGATTATTCCCTTATCATTGTAAGTGTAGTCATGGAATAAAATTCCTCTGGGAACATCCACTGCTCCGACGCCCCTGCCAGCTTTCACTTCGAACTTCGGTCTCTCATTGACATTCACACCCTTTTCCAGGAGCTTGTCTATCTGAGCCAGCGTATCCTCGATGCTGTGCACGATTTCAACCAATTGAGCGACATTGTTCATGAACGGATTGTGGTTGACTGGTTTCAGGCCGAACTTGCCAGCCCATTCTTTGGCCAGTGGTCCAAGTTTATCATAATTCAGGTTGAGCCTTGCCAGTGCGCCGACCATGTATGAGGCGCGCTTGTGCTTGGTGTATTTGGCTGTGGAATGCGGAACTACGAATTCATTGGTTATTTTCTCGTATTCAGCAACCGGCCAGCGTCCGCCATCGGTCGAACCGATGTCGCCGTCGTAAATTGCGTATTCATCATCTGCGGTGAGAGCGATGAACTCGGTTTCCCTTGTAAAGTTAGGAAGCTTGTGGGCATTGGCCAGGACAATCTCCGCAACTGCAACGACATCCGGAATGGCGTCAACCCATTTTTGCCTCATTTCTTTCAGCTGCTTCTCGGATGGGATATGACTGAATCCGCCGGGTATTAAACTTACTGGGTGTACTGTTCTGCCGCACATCAGGTTGGAGAATTCATTGCCCAGTCTGTGCAATCCGACAATCTTCAGGACAGCACCGGTGTGGGAACTTGCCAGCGGTACGACGCTCGGCGCGCCAAGAAGGTCAGGCGCTACCAGATATCCAACATGCAGAACGTGGCTCTGCAGGTTCTCAGCATGAATGGCCAGACGTCTCAATATCTCGGTCTGCTCGGTTGTCTGTATGCCCATTGCCGCCTCCGTGGCCTTAAGTGATGCTAGCGAGTGCCCTATTGAGCAAATGCCGCAAATCCTTGAAGTGATGTGGCTCAGCTCGTTGTAAGGGCGGCCCCTGACAAAGCTCTCGAAGAATCTCGGAGCCTCGGAGACCTGCCACTGGACCTTCTCGATTTTTCCGTCCTTGGCATTCAGAACTATGTTACCATGGCCTTCCACCCTTGTAAGATGTTCTACATTGATGTTCACAGTCCTTCCGCCCGGGGCTGCAACAGTAGATGGATGCGGTGCTGGTGCGGGTTGTTTTGCTGGTGTTTCTTTTTTCTTAGAGAAAAATCCCATATTATTCACCTCCTTTGGCTTCTTCAACATACCGATATGTGTACATGGTTTTCCGGTTCATTATCTGTTCCGGTGTGAGGCCATATTTTTTAAGTACTTCGTTATGTGCCTGGGTGTGCGGGTGATCCACGTAACCACGGCATGCCTCGCACTCACCGCCATGGGTCGGACATGGTGCCCCACACCCTGCTCTGGCTATTGGGCCCATGCAGAATCCTCCAATTTCGAACACGCATATGTTCTCGTTCTTCTTGCATTCGACGCAAACTGGATAATCCGGTATTGGCAGTTTCTTGCCCTGAAGAAGTGCAATCAATATCCTGGCGAACTCATTAGAGTCTATCGGACAACCGGGTATGGTTGCATCGACTTTCACTATTTCGTCGACCGCCCTGTGTCTCGGCTGTGCGAAGTAGGGGTTAGCATCGCCCTTGGTTATCTCTGAACCAGGATGTCTCTTGTAAACTTCGGCTTTGTTCTCCTCAGGAGTCCATTTGTTTCCCATGCGCTGGACGCCACCGAGGTGAGCGCATGCACCCATAGCGATGAGGATGCTGGCTCTTTCCCTTATCTTTTTGATTCTCTCAACATCAATCGGTCGGGTTATCGAACCTTCGATTATTGCGATGTCGTATTTTGTTGAGGATTCTTTCATGGCCTCCCTGAACTCGACTATGTCTATCAGTTTCAGGACATCGAGTATGGCTTCCTCCAGGTTCACGACCTGAAGCTGGCAGCCCTCACAGCTGGAAAAGTCGAAAAATGCTACTCTTGGTTTTGTCATTAGAACGCCTCCGGTATGTCTTTGAGGTCTGCAAGTTTGAATACAGGCCCCTCCTTGCACACATAAATACCATTCATCTGGCAATGGCCACATTTACCAACGCCGCACTTCATGCGCCTTTCCAGCGAGACAATGATGTTCTGTTCGGGAACATCCATTTTCTTCAGGTCAGCAATTACGAACCTGTAGAATATTGGAGGCCCGACCACTATTGCCATCGTATCCTGCGGATTGAACTGGATCTTCGGGATGAGGGTTCCGACAACACCGATGCCGCCTTCCCAGCACTCGCCTTCGGGGCATTTATCAACAGTTAAAAGATGCTCAGCACCTTTATCTGGCCATGCTTTTATCTCATTACCGAAAAGCAGCTCACATGGTTCCTTGCAGCCATACAGAATCTGGACCTTGCCATAGTCATTGCGGCTATTGAGCACATGGTTAATCAGTGACCTCATTGGCACAATTCCAAGACCGCCAGCTACAAACAGAAGGTTCTTTCCTTTCAAGCCTTCAACGTCGAATCCGGTTCCGAAAGGACCACGGATTCCGATTTTATCGCCTAGCTTCAATGCGTGAAGCTTTGATGTGACGTCTCCCACATTTCTGACAACCATCTCGAATGTATTGCCACCCGGTGCTGAGCTTACTGAAATTGGCGCTTCACCGATACCCATAATCGAAACCTCGACGAATTGGCCGGGCTGGTGTCCCAGTGGCTGGCCGTCGTCCATTTGAATTTCAAAGAATGTCTCGGTTTTCGTCACCTTTTCAACGCGCTTCAAAGTTGCGGGACGTGGTATGTAAAGGTTAGTTGTGTCGGATATGGTTGCAACATCAATCTTTGCAGGTTGTTCGAAGGCAGGTCCATCAGGGACCATTCCGCCCTCAGCCAGCTTGTTGAATAACTCGACCGGGTCAGCTATGTCTGGGACGCACTGACTTGAGCAACGGCCACAGCCGACGCAGGCCACAAATCCCAGCATATCGGGGAGATACTGGCCCTTCCTGTTGAAACGATGCCTGTACCGGTCTTCAATCTTCTCGCGGAATATTTCGCCTGGTGCTACTTTGGTGAAATCGCGGAGCAGGCAACCATCCCATGTTCTAATCCTTGTGCCAGATGTTAGGTCGAGGTTAACTTCATCCTTGACATCGTAACAGAAACAGGTTGGGCAGACCAGTGTGCAGGTTCCGCACCCTAGACATTTGTCGCCTTGTTCTTTCCAAACTGCTGAATTATAATTCGCGGCGAGTAGGTCATGCCATGCCCTTGGGCTTGCCTTGAGGTCCCTGGTTGCCTTTTGCTGAACATCCTTCTGCATTTGCTGGACCTGCTGGGCTTCTTCAGGCGTGGCTTCCGTGACATTCTGGGCCTTCGCCAGAATTGCTTTTCCCTTTTCGCTTCCGACCATGATCGCATATTTGTTGCCAAGGTCGGCCAGCATCAGGTCAAATGCAAGTTCGGGCTGTGAATCGAAAAGCTGGGACATGTTCCCATAAAAGGCCTTCTCAGACACATTTTTCGGTATCATACCTATAATTGTGGTGTTCTTCCTCTTTTGCAAATAAGCATCGTCCACATTGGTGTCAAAGAAATACTTGTCCATCTGCATTATTGCCAGAATATCATACGGATGAATTCCGATTATGACCTTTTGCTTTGCAGGTGCTGGTTTCTTAACGCCGGTCGAATCGAAAGCCATCATGGTTTCGAATTGCGGCATGAAATACTTCTTCGGTGAAAGTATGGTCACGTCGTAGTCTAAACGCAGTTCCTTTGCCGAATCCAGTGGTCCAAATACAAATTTTTCTTCCTTAGCCTTCACGCCTTCAATGTTCATCGACCCCTCTTGTATCAGAGAGTCCACAAAGGCGTGGAAATTTTCTTTTGATATTATTTTCATTTTATTTCCTCCTCTTTGACAAATTTGATTGATTTACAGGTCGGTAAATAGCATATCGTATAAAAATACATTGCTTAATAGGCATTGCACAATCGATGAAAAAATTATTAATGCGCATATTCAAAAATTAAAAATCATGTAAGCTTCCAGCCCCTAAAGTGGCTAGCATTATCGCTTGGATCCTGTACCCATTGGTTCAAGGCTGGAAGTTTACAATTGTAGGCCATGCACATGAAATCAAAGTCATTTAGCTTTGATTTCATGTGGAAATATCTGCACAGTGCATGGCGATCTTCCTTTTGTTTATATTCCTCTTCTTCCTGAACATTCAATGCAGTAACCGAAGTTCACTACGGGGTATTTCTTACAAACTGAACACATCTCAATCTTTTCAGAGCATATATCTTCCATCTTTGCACTCAGACATTTATTTTCTTCCATGCATATTTTCGCTTTGATGTCCTTGACAGCCCTCGTGGCACCCCATCGGATTTCCACGTTTTCATTTTCCGCAGCAAAATATAAGGAATCCATTGCGGGTTCTCCAATATCTGCAAGCGCCTCTATGGCTCTCCATTGGACGGAAGTCTCCTTATCCGCTAATGCCTGTATCAATGGCTCTATTGCTCTAGGACCACCTATATGCCCAAGAGCCTCTGCGGCCCTCCACCGGATGATAGGATTTTCAGAGTGCAGAAGAGCCTGAATGATGGGTTCTACTGCTGCCTCTCCGATGTTTTCGAGGGCAATACGCGCTTCTTGTTGTGCAAGGCCATTTCCTTCTCCACAAGATTTTATAAGTTCTTCTATCCCACTTAAATCATGCATCTTTTCTTCATGTGCTAATTTTTTTGTTACGCTTTCCATTTTTCTACCTCCTTTTTATTTTATCGTATCTTTCACCATCTTCGATCTTATTTGCTTTCATGAATAGTATAGGTGATATTTCTATTTAGAATGGAATTACACTATTATCAACAATAAATGATGAATATGCCATTTTACTGTGTGAAATAGTACCACTTATATCACTGGCCATTTAAAAATGTGTATGACATTGTGTGTGTTTCTTATCATGATTTTCATTCATTTATTTTAAATTTATAACTTGAAACAGCCAATAATTTATATTAATACCCATATTTTATGTTAAAAATGCTAAATGATATGTTGAACAGGGAATTCTGATGGAAGACAATTATTGAATGTTATTCTTGCAGTGTATTCTAATGGCTACTATTCATAATTCCGGTGACGTTACGTAGAAAAATAGAGTTAAAATTCTCTATTTTTTCCATTCTACATTAAGATAGTGGGTCGAGCAAGATATGCATGGGTCATAGGCCCTGACAAGCATCTCCAAGTTCAGTTCAATTTCCTTTTCCGATTTGTCCAGCAGAGTCGGTGCAAAAACCTCGAAATCTTTCTGAATGTTGTTGTGGTTCTGGTTGGTGGGAATAATGCAATTGGCCTTCTGGCATATTCCTTTCTCGTCATAGGTATAATCGTGGAACAGGATTCCACGGGGTACATCGACTGCTCCTATGCCTCGGCCAGCTTTCGGAGTTATCTTGGGAGTTGGCTCTTTCTTCAGCCCGGTCTCAAAGAGCTTGTCAATAAGGGCAATTGAATCCTCTATTGAATGAACAAACTCAACAAGCTGGGCAACATTATTCATGAACGGGTTGTGGTTTACCGGCTTCAGGCCGAACTTATCGGACCATGATTTTGCCAGAGGATGGAGCTGATTGTAATTCAGGTTAAGCCTTGCAAGAGCACCCACCATATATGAATCTCTGTTGTGTTTGGTATACTTGGCTGTTGATTGAGGTACCACGAATTCATTTGTCAAGGACAGGTAATCATCTACAGAATGCCTGCCGGTGTCAGTCGAGCCAACTTCACCGTCGTAAAGGGCATATTCATCATCGCTGGTAAGTGCAATGAATTCTGTTTCCCTTGTGAAATCCGGAAGTGCGTGGGCATTGGCCAGCACGACCTCGGCAACAGCATTTGCAGTGGGAACAGCGTCAACCAGTCTCTGCCTCATCTGCTTCAGCTTTATCGGTGAGGGAGTTTTGAAAATACCGCCTGGCACAAGGTTGGTTGGATGTGTTGTGCGGCCGCATATCAGGTCAGAATATTCATTGGAAAGCCTGTGCAGGTTGACAATTGCCAGCACTGCATCGGTATGGGTCTCCACCATGGGTATGACACTGCCAACACCGAACATGTCCGGTGCCACAAGATAGCCCACATGAAGGATGTGGCTCTGCATATTCTCGCCGTGTATGGCCAATCTTCGCAATATCTGGCTCTGCTCCGATATCTCGATGCCCATTGCGGCTTCCGTTGCCTTGAGAGAGGCAAGAGTATGGCCGATGGAGCATATTCCACATATTCTGGAAGTTATCTGGGCAAGTTGATGATATGGTTTATCCCTGACAAAGGCCTCGAAGAGCCTGGGAGCCTCGGAGACCTGCCACTGTACATTCTCCACGGTTCCGTCCTTCGCATTGAGTACTATGTTACCGTGACCCTCGACCCTGGTCAGATGCTCCACATTGATGTTTATTTCGCTCATGCGAATTCCTCCTCTATCATAATCTTTTCAAGCTTCTTTACTGAATCAAAAGAGAACACCTTTGCCGCTTCCAGAATTTCGTCCTTGCCGAATCCCTGGTCCTTGTAGGCCTTCAGTCCAAATCGTAGGATGTCCTCATTGACCATGACTGTGTGACAGCCCTCGCATCTGTACCCTTCCCTGGTGCAATAGGCATTACAGCCAGCGTAAGTTATAGGACCCATGCATAGCACGCCTCTGGAAAGCAGGCACCCCTCCTCCTGATTCGGGCACTCCGCACACACTGACACCCCGTTAACATCATAATCTCTACACAGCTTGGCAAAGCTGCAATCACCGCTTTTAATGCAGTTCCGGCAATCCTGAACATGTTCGGAAAGCAGAAGTTCAACAACCGTTCTTCTTGTCTGGAACACTGCTTCACTGGTCGTTGACACGGACAGCCCCGAGGAAACAGGCAATGTACAGCTGGTCTGTAACCCGGGTCGTCCGCCGGCTACTATCTCCACAAGACACATCCGGCATGCACCTATCCTGTGCTCGCTGAAGAGTGGATTGTAGCAAAGTGTTGGGATGTCTATGTTGTTCTTTATAGCCACATCCAGAACGGTCTGGTTAGGCTTGCATGCAATTTCATTTCCATCTATGGTAATCATTATCTTGAATGAACTTGACGACATCTACTTCACCTCCTCTGCACTGAGGTCGCATCTGAGACATCTGAAGGCCTCCTTCTTTGCACATTCCTCGTCCAGGCACATGACCACTTCCTCGAATCCACAGGTTCTTTCCTGGGAATCAAGCTCTTTGGATAACTGGCGTAGAAGAGTGTCCTCGTTCTTGGGTTCTTCCATTCCGTAATCCTTGAAGTTGGACCTCTCCAGCTCTGCAAACCTATCCTCACCTCCCAGGAAGATATCTATACTTCTGGCCGCCTGCTTACCATCGGCTATGGCATCAATGACGCTGGCAGGGCCTCTGACAGCGTCTCCGCCTGCGAAAATCTTGGGGTCACCGGTTACAAGACCGTCACCTGCAATTACCAGGTTGGACTTGCTGAAAAGTTCACCATGGAAATCTTTTGCAAATCTTCCATCAAGGTCCTGGCCTATGGCAACAATAACGCTGTCTGCCCTGACCTCCAATGTCTCGTCTGTGGGCACTGGCGTTCTCCTGCCCCACTTTGTGAAGTCACCCATAACATTCCTGCGGAATACTGCGCCTACGGCCTTGCCATTCTCTATAATCAATTTCTCGGGAGATACCAGGAAATGATAGACAACGCCCTCCTCCTTGCAATGCTGAATTTCTTCATCGTAGGCAGGCATGTCCTGCTCCTCTCTTCGGTAGCAGATAGTTACCTCAGTGCCCATGCGAACTGCTGTTCGAGCAACGTCAACTGCAACATTGCCACCACCAATGATTAGAGTCTTTTCTCCAATATTGACTGGCTTATCTGAGTTGATATCCCTGAGAACCTGCAATCCAGGAAGAACGCCAGGTAAATTTTCACCTTCCAATCCGAGTTTCTTATCAAGTTGGGCCCCAACTGCCAGATATACTGCATCATACTCCTCTTTAAGTTTGGAGAGGGTCACGTCACGGCCAACTGCAATTCCAGTCTTGAGTTCCACACCCAGGTTGACTATGTCCTCTATTTCCTTGTCAATAACATCGTGTGGTAATCTGTATTTTGGAATTCCGTATCTCAGCCATCCACCGGCCTTTGGTGCGGATTCAAACACTGTTGGAGAGTAACCGAGTCTGGCAAGGAAATATGCTGCAGAAAGGCCGGATGGGCCTCCGCCAACGATGGCAACGGTCTTGTTCACCTTCTCCAGTGTTGATATTTTTGCTGGTTGGCCTGCCTTGATTGCTTCGTCGGAGCAGAACCTCTTGAGCTCACGAATGGCAATGGCCTCGTCAAGTTGACCGCGCTGGCACCTGGGTTCGCAGGGATGCTCACACACCCTTCCGCAAATTGATGGGAACGGATTGTTTTCCCTGTTGACCTCATAGGCTTCCACAAACCTACCTTCGTTGATAAGTTGGATGTAACTAGGAACATTGGTCTCTGCAGGGCATGTGTTCTGACACGGTGACTTGAACAGTGCAGCGCAAACCGAGGCAGAGCACTTTTTCAGCTGAACATGCTCAAGGTACTCGTTCATGAAATATTTCATCGTCGTCATTACAGGGTTGGGCGCGGTGCCGCCTAATGCACACAGGGCACTGTCCCTTATCTGGACTGAAAGACTTTTCAGAATGTCAATGTCAGACATCTCGCCATGGCCATTACATATTTTGTCCAGAACCTCCAGCATCCTTCGCGTTCCAACACGGCATGGTGTGCATTTGCCGCACGATTCCTCGGATGTGAACGTAAGAAAATACCTGGCAACATCTACCATGCAAGTATCCTCATCCAACACGACCATTCCCCCAGAGCCGACTATCGAACCCAGGGTCTTCAGGTTCTCATAATCCACTCCGATATCCAGATGTTCGGCTGGTATACAGCCTCCCGATGGACCGCCAGTCTGAACGGCCTTGAACTTTCTGCCGTCCGGGATGCCCCCCCCTATCTCGAATATTATATCCTTCATTGGAATGCCCATGGGCACTTCAACGAGACCTGCACGTTCGGTCTTTCCAACCAGTGAGAAAACCTTGGTGCCAGGACTTTTCATTGTTCCCATTGAGGAGAACCATTTACCGCCCTTCTGGAGTATCATGGCCACATTTGCCCATGTCTCTACATTGTTTATGTTCGTGGGCTTTCCCCATAGACCACTGGCCGCCGGAAACGGAGGCCTGGGCCTGGGCTCGCCCCTCTTACCCTCGATGGAACGGATGAGCGCTGTTTCTTCACCGCAAACGAACACGCCTGCCCCTTCGCGAATGTGTATCCTGAAACTGAAATCCACACCTAAAACTCGATCGCCCAGTATGCCAAGCGTTTCAGCCTGCTCAATTGCCTTCTTCAGACGCTCTATGGCCAGCGGATATTCTGCCCTGATGTAGATATAGCCCTGGCTGGCACCCATGGCATATGCGCCTATCACCATGCCCTCTATTACACTGTGAGGGTCACCTTCAAGGACAGCACGGTCCATGTATGCGCCGGGATCGCCTTCATCCGCGTTGCAAATCATGTACTTTACATCACCCGGAGCCCTGCTACAGAAATCCCATTTCAGTCCAGTGGGGAAACCAGCACCTCCTCTTCCCCTGATTCCAGATATCTTCATCTCATCAATGATACCGCCCCTGGCCACTTCGTGAAGAGCCTTGAATGCGGACCGGTATCCTCCTCTGGCCACGTATTCTGTGATGTCCTCTGGATTCACTATTCCGCAATTCCTCAGGACTATTCTGCGCTGTTTTGAAAAGAATGGGAGTTCCTCATAGGTTGGTATGTCATCGTAAAGGTCTGGTTCGTCAATAATTCCATAATCGCACTCGGATATCTCCTTGGTCAGCTGGCAAAGGGCCATATCCCGTGAGGGAGTACCGCCAATTAGGTGCTCGTCGATTATTATCTTCAACTTTTCTAGGTCAACTTCAGAATATGTGACCCTGGGTTTTCCAGGAAGCTTGACGTCTACCAGGGGTTCAGCATGACACATACCAATGCAGCCAACCGAGATTATGTCTGCCTTGATGTTTTTCTCGTCAATGTAACTCTCAGCAAATTCCTTCAGAGGCAAACCGCCGGCTGCAATGCCACATGTACCAAGGCCAAATATCAACTGGGCACGTGTATTGTAAAGTCTTTCCTCGCCCTCCCTGGCCATTTTGTCGAGGTCTGAAATATTACTGATTTTCATTAGCACTCACCCCCTTGTACTTGACCAAAATTTCCTGTAGTTTTGATGTTTTCACCCTTCCATAGGTTTCATTATCTATCATTATGACCGGGGAAAGGCCACAACATCCCAGACATCTCACGGATTCCAGAGTGAAAACACCGTCCTCGGTTGTATCACCTGGTTTGATTCCAAGGAGGTTCTGCAGGTTCTTCTGAATAGCGGCACCGCCGCGAACATGGCACGCTGTTCCCTTGCATATCTTGATCGTGTGTTTACCTGGCGGGCTCAACCTGAACTGCGGATAGAATGATACTATACCATACAACTCTGTCAAAGAATAACCGTTGCTTTCGGCCACGTATGTGAGATATTCCTCTCGCACACATCCCAGTATCTCCTGGATGTTCTGTAATATCATTAAAGTAGGGTCTTTCATGTCGGTGAATTTTTCCAGTATCGTATCAATTATGAACTTATCTTTGGTGTCCACTCACTCCACCTCCTTAATCGAATCATATGCAGAAATTATCTGGGAAACGAACAAATCCTTGGCCTTGCACTCGCCTTTATAATTTTTCAGGAGGTCGCGACGCTTATTTAGCAGGTCCATGGACGTTGTGGGAACCTGACCCCCACCGGTCAAGCAACCATGGAAACACGGATAGAGTTCTACAACATTGTACTTCCTGATGTCTTTTTTCAGGTATTTACTTGCCCTGGTAATATCCTCGATCACAAGAGCGTTGAAAAAGCCCTCCTCGCTGTCAAAGGCCAGTTCATGGGCATAATCGCCTATGGTGGTAACAGCTAACCCTGCGTCCAGGTTGTTGAACTTGCTCATGTAGGCAATCTCGATTATGGGCAATGAGTAAGTATAATCACTACTTGCGCCCTTGACATAAACACTGGACAGACCAAGTTCACAATCGAACGCACCCTTCTCCGGGTCATAGAAATCCAAATCAATCGCCCTGGATTTCAACAGGCCGGGAAGCTCCCTGGCAGTGAGGACCGCGTCGAAATCAGGATTGCCTTTATGAACTATGCAAGGGGAAAGAAACACTATCTTGAGATTCTCATCACCGTACCATTTTCTAAATGCTTTCAGCATCAGGTACTCCGGGGACGTTTCTTTGTGAATATGTTTCTTGAACTCGGGAAGGAACTTTTCTATGTAGCTGTGGGCGCTGGGACACCATGAGGTAAAGGTCATATCCTTGTGGGTTTTCACATGCTCGCCCTGTGCGGCCAGTGACAGATAACCAAAGTGAGTGAAATCAATCACTTTCTTGACATTCATGTCCCTGAGGGCAGCAATCAGGCTCCCCATCACCGGTCTGAGTTGCGTATTCTCTGTAGGCAGAATCTCCATGGCCGAAGCCACTGCAATTGGATCTATGACGAACACCACAAAGTTTTCTGGATCATCAAGGAGTTCCAGGACTCTCTCCACGGATGAGGAAGATGTGAATGCACCCACAGGACAATTTACCAGGCACTGGCCACATGATATGCACTTGTTATTGTCCAGCCCGATATCGAAAGGAGTGGAAACAATAGATTCATTTCCTTTATTCGTTATCCCTATAGCATGGACGTTTAGAATGTCATTGCATATTATCTCGCAATGTCTGCACAATATACACTTTTGTGGATTGTACTGGATTATGGAACGCACATCTTTTTCAATGTCCCTGGGTACGACACCAAATCTCAGATCCAGATTCTTGTGCGGTGGCATGGAGGATAGGCGCTTAATGTAGTAGAGCACCTGCTCCTTCCTGACAGGGCATCCACGAATGTAAAAGTCAACATCAACGACTTCGTCGAGCCTCTTTGTCGGGAATATATCGAAGAAATCGTTGTTCTTCATGGCGGCCTCAGCACCCCTGTACACCTCAGCTTTGACATTGTCCACAGACCAGTCATTGCGAAGCTTGTTCACGCTACCAGTACACGCACAGTCCCCCAGAGCGATGAGGATGGCGGCTCTAGAGCGTATGTCTTTCAGACGCTCCTCGTCTATTGGCCTGTGGATTGAACCTTCAATAAATGCAATGTCATAGTCATCAGAGTGATTTTTCATGACCTCACGAAAAGATACAATCTCCAGTCGATCGACAACATCCAAAATTTCCTCTTCGAGGTTGGCGATTTGAAGTTGGCACCCTTCACAACTTGCAAAATCAAAGAATCCTACTCGGGGTTTTGAGGATATATCAGCACTAATGTCATTATTATCATTTGATTTTATTATGTTCATGAACAGTAATCAGAGAGGAGGTATTTAACAGTAAATCACATTATCATGGGCAATAAATGACATAAATGCTATCTTTTAAGGTTATAATATATAATTAATAGCTATTATTTAATGAATAATGTAACAGTAATTATGTATTAGTATTAACTATCATAATGTACATAACTTGCATCATTAAGACCCCAAAGTATTAATATTGATAATTATATTGTGGTTTGATGACTGATTTGCTAAACGACAAGTTAAACCTTGAGATATTGGAGAACATAGTGTCAGGAAATGGAGTGAGTGTTAATATTAGCGCCCTTTCAAAAAGTTTGGATAAACATAGGAACACAATCAAGACCCAGGTCGACGAACTTTATCAGAATAATATTATTGTTGGCCCCTATTATCCTTTTACTGAAGTATTTAACGAACGGCCTCTTTTTGCAGTCGTTAAAGCAGATCTTCCAAAAACAGAGCAGGTGGAAAAGTTCCTTCTCGAAGATGAATCTATCTTCGCTTCTTTTAGATCATGGGACGAAGGTTATAATACATTATTATTCGAATTTCATAAGGATATGTCTTCCTATTATACATGGAAGGAACGATTGGTGAGTGATAATATTTTACCTCCGTTGGAGAACAGGTTTCCTGCTGATGTCCTATTCTTAGATAATAAACTTCGTATCAAATATGATCCGAATTCAAGCATTTATTGTCTGGAAAAAGCATTTAAAGAAAATAATGAACTGGTGATCAATGGATATAAAATAAAGGAACTCGGCTTCAAAATATTAAAAAAATTACTTCGGGGAGAGGCAATCAAAACCAATGAGCACCTTTTAGCAAATAAATTAAACACTCACAGGAGAACGATTGAACGGCGAATAGAAAAATTCAAGGAGGAGGGGATCATTTCAAGACCATTGTGTCGATTTCCCAGGTTCTTCGTTCCACCAGATTACGTACTTGTATTTTGTTTTGTCAGACTAAATAAGTGCAAAGAACGAATATATGAATACATAAAAAATCACTGCAGCATCCCCATAGCTTATCGTGGCCACTCAGGAAGATATAATTTGTTGTATTTTGGTACTTTCCCCAACGTTGAGGAGCATTTTAAATGGGAAGAACATCTGCATGAAATATTCCCAGATGAGTGTTTCGGGGCAATGAAAAAGACCTACTTGTCACCGAGAGTAACTGCCACGATCGACCAGCAGAAGGTATGTCTTGGTGTAATAAAAGAGAGAAAATTGGCCCTGATAGAAAGGGAAAGGGGAGAATAGGATGAGTGCTCCCCGATTCATCTCAGCCCTGAAGGACTGAGCGTTCTCGGCATTTGTGCAGTAATATATCAATGTTAAATTTATATCTGAATAATGAGATATAAAAATTTATATATTGTGTCTAACTTCAACCCTCCATCATATACATTGATGCATATCATAGCGCAAAATTGTGAATATGGGAGGTAAAATCATGTCAATTAAAGTATTGGTTGTAGGGGGCGTCGCTGGTGGCGCAAGTACTGTCACGAGAGCGCGCAGGTTGAGCGAAGATGCAGAGATAATTCTTTTTGAACGTGGAGAATTTATTTCATTTGCAAACTGTGGATTGCCATATTACATCGGCGATGAGATAAAAAATAGAGATGACCTGCTGGTGACCACTATTGAACTTCTTCAGGATAGATTTAATATTGATGTGAGAACATTCAATGAGGTCGTCGATATAGACAAAGAAAAGAAGGAAATTACTGTCAATAACCTGAAGACTAATGAAACTTACACGGAGAGTTACGACAAATTAGTCCTGTGTCCAGGCGGCCAACCAATCAAACCACCATTAGAAAGCATCAATCTTGACTCGGTATTCACCCTCTGGACAATTCCGGACTCGGACATAATCAAAGCATATATCGACAAGAACAAAACCAAATCTGCAGTTGTAATAGGAGGAGGATTCATAGGACTGGAGATGGCAGAGAATCTTATCGCCCTGGGCCTGGAGGTTACTATCGTCGAGATGTTGGACCAGGTCATGCCTCCGGTGGATTTCGAAATGGCATCGATTGTACATTCACATATCATCGATCATGGCTGTCACCTTCATTTATCGGATGCAGTCGACTCATTCCACAAGAAAGGCAGCAAAACAGTGGTCAAAACCAAGAGTGGTGCCGAGTTGGAAACCGACATGGTCATTCTTTCAATTGGCGTTAGACCAAACAATGAGCTGGCAAAGATTTCCGGACTTGAAATGGGCGAGCGTGGCGGAATAAAGACAAACAAGAATATGCTGACCTCAGATCCCAATATCTACGCTGCTGGGGACGTTGTAGAAGTAACAGACTTCATTTCCGGTCAACCAGCAATGATTCCGCTTGCCGGTCCCGCGAACAAACAGGGCCGTATCGTCGCAGATAATATATTCGGAAGAAATTCTACTTACAAGGGAACCCAGGGTTCAGCGGTTGTCAAGGTGTTCGAGATGACCGTCGCCCTTACAGGAAACAATGAGAAAAGCCTGAAACGCAACAATATTCCTTATATTGCCTCTTATACGGAATCCGGCTCCCACGCAGCTTATTACCCTGGTGCCCGGATGATGAATATCAAGTTATTATTCGCCCCGGATGATGGTAAGATACTGGGAGCACAGATAGTGGGCATGGATGGCGTTGATAAGCGTATAGACATTATTGCAACGGCCATTCGTGCAGGCATGACTGTTTACGACCTTGAAGAGCTGGAACTAGCGTACGCACCTCCGTTCTCCTCGGCCAAGGACCCGGTGAACATGGCTGGATTCGTTGCCAGCAACATTCTTAGAAAAGATGTGGAAAACATTCACTGGAATGAAGTGGATTCCATAGATCATAACACTGAAAAGTTATTGGACGTGCGGGATAATGAAGAGATTGAGATATATCCTATTCTCGAGGGAGCTACACACATTCCACTAAATGAACTTCGAAAACGGCTGGGAGAACTTGACAAGACCAAGACGTATAACATATACTGCGCTATTGGCTTGCGAGGATACATAGCCTACAGAATGATGGTCCAGAACGGATTCAAATGCAAGAATATAAGCGGCGGGTACAATATTTACATGGCACAGAAAGGGAAATTGAAAGTGGCTTCTTCTACCATACCCGATTAAACCACGGAATTCTCTGAAGATTGCTTAGAGGCCAATGCCTACGATGACCCATGCTATGAGCCAATAATGGAAACAGTTTTAGGTATGCCAAAAATGTTTCCTGGAAAGCTTATAAATAAGAAATCATGATTGCCTACCCCCAGGAGTTGACCCATATGTCCAAGATACTGAGCATGAAGGAGCTTGTCCCCACCATTTACGAAGCGGTGGTCGAAGCTCCTGAGATAGCCAGGAAAGCGAAAGCCGGCGAGTTTTTGGTTGTCATGCCGGATGAGAAGGGAGAACGCGTTCCCCTTACTATAGCCGATTTCGACAGGGAAAAGGGCACAATTACAATTGTCTTCATGACGATTGGCACGTCCACTTACAAACTTGCCGCGATGAAGGCAGGCGATTCATATTATGCATTCGTGGGACCGCTGGGTCATGCTTCCGAAATCAAGAATTACGGCACTGTCGTGATGGTTGCCGGCGGCGTCGGGACCGCCCCCATCTACCCGATTGCCAGAGAACTCAAGAAGGCAGGCAACAAAGTAATCTCCATCCAGGGTGCCAGAACCAAGGAGCTTCTTTTCTGGGAAGACAAGCTAGCCGGTGTGAGCGACGAGCATATTATTACGACGGACGATGGAACATTCGGAAGAAAAGGCCTCGTAACGGAACCACTGAAGGAAATATGCGAGAGAGAGAAGGTCGCGGTCGTCTATGCAATAGGCCCAATCCCGATGATGAAATTCTGCACGTTTACCACGAAACCGTTCGGAGTCAAGACAATAGTCAGTTTGAACTCCATAATGATTGACGCCACAGGCATGTGCGGCGGTTGCCGCGTGAATGTCGGCAATGAAACGAAATTCACCTGCATTGATGGGCCAGAATTCGATGGGCACCAGGTTGACTGGAATTTACTTACTTCACGCCAGAAAATTTATCTGGCAGAAGAGAAATGTTCACTCGAAAAGTATGTTGAGGAGGCGAAGAAATGAGCCCTGCACCGAAAAAGCCCCGAAGGAAAGATAAAGTGCCAATGCCGGAGCAAGCCCCCGAAGTAAGGGCGAAGAACTTCCTGGAAGTGCCGCTTGGCTATGACGCCGAGATGGCTGTTGAAGAAGCGGAGCGATGCCTTCAGTGCAAGGTTCCGGCATGTGTTTGCGGTTGCCCGGTCAATATCAACATTCCTGGATTTATCCAGTTAATCACAGAGAGAAAATTCGCGGAAGCTGCCAGGAAGATAAAGGAGACAAATGCACTTCCCGCGGTATGCGGCAGGGTGTGCCCGCAGGAGAGCCAGTGCGAGGCCCAGTGCGTCCTGAACAAGATGGGACGTGCCGTAGCAATCGGCAGATTGGAAAGGTTCGCAGCAGATTTCGAAAGGGAGCATGAACTCGTCCAAATCCCCCCTAAGGCAGCGCTCAACGGCAAGAAAATCGCCGTCGTTGGCTCGGGGCCTTCAGGCCTGACAGTTGCAGGCGATATGATTCTACTGGGATATGATGTGACTATTTTCGAGGCATTTCACAAACCCGGTGGCGTGCTGATGTACGGAATTCCGGAATTCAGGCTTCCCAAGGACATTGTGGAGAAAGAAGTTGATTACCTGGTGAAGCTCGGTGTGAATCTCAAGCTCAACGAGATTGTTGGAAAGACAGTTACAATAGATGAATTACTAACTGAAAAAGGCTTCCATGCGGTGTTCATCGGCGTTGGCGCAGGCCTGCCGAAGTTCTTGGGTATTCCCGGGGAAAATTTGGGGGGAATGTATTCAGCCAATGAATACCTCACCAGAAGCAATCTTATGAAGGCTTACCGATTTCCAGAATACGATACGCCAATAGTTAGGGGAAAAAAAGTATGCGTCATCGGCGGCGGAAATGTCGCTATGGATTCCGCAAGAACCGCACTCAGGCTGGGCGGGGATGTTTCGATAGTTTATCGCAGGGCCAGGGAGCAGATGCCAGCAAGAGCCGAAGAAATACACCATGCCGAGGAGGAAGGCGTGAAACTCTGCCTTCTCACCAATCCAGTCGAGATACTGGGCGACGAGAACAATATGGTGAATGGGCTCAAATGCTCGAGGATGGAACTTGGAGAACCCGACGAATCTGGCCGCTCAAAACCAATTCTAATTCCCAATTCCGAGTATGTTATCGAGAGCGACCTAGTGATCAATGCCATAGGTGCGGGAGCCAATCCCCTACTGACCACTTCGACTCCGGGGCTGGAGCTCAACAAATGGGGCTACATCACCGCGGATGAATGGGGCAAGACCTCGAAAGAGGGGGTCTGGGCCGGGGGCGACATCGTCACCGGAATGGCCACGGTCATCGAGGCCATGGGCGCAGGCAGGAAATCCGCAATGGACATTCACGAGAAGCTGATGGGCGTCAAGAAGGCAATTGCATCACCGGAAGCATTGCCGGACGATATGACGTGCAAGCTGTAATCCGGTAATCCCGGATTCCCGACGGTTGTCTTCAATACAAGGACAGGACATTAGAATAGCATTGAGACTGTTAGCAGCATGCCCTGCCTGTGAGGGCAGGGTTTTATACTAATCTGGCATCAAGTGATATTCTTCCAAACAAATGATGCATTATGCAATCTTCAATTGTCAATCCTCGCCCGTAAGGGCGGGGTGCCAGGTACTCGCCCGGCCATCGCATGCCGGGTGAAACCCATTACGCGGATCTTGCAAAGGAGCGATTCGTTCATCCTTCGCGTAGCGTGTTAGAAACGAACGTTGGAACCGGTTACAGGAACCGGGAAGGCCGGAACCAGCTTCGTAGCCGAAAAGGCTGGGACTGGCCCTGTGGCGGGTTGGCCGGTGCCCCGCCGTAGCTCAGCTAGGTAGGGGGGTTCGGGCAGTTAATCGGAAGCAGCTACATGGCCGGGTTGAACGCCGGTTTAAACTCCTCCCCGCCCTAATAAAATGTGATAGAATGTCAGGCGGGGTTTCCAAAGGATGATACGGGAATCGGTCACACGACATCGAATTCGAAAAATTCGATGGCGAATACCCCGCCCTCCAGACAACATGAGGAGCGATTCAGACGGGGCATGATGGGGTTGGCTGGAAGCAGCTACAGAATCGGGAAGGCCGGAATCAGCCGCTGGGTTGGTAGGGCCGGTACCCCGGTGAAGCCCGGTTCGACAGGCATCATTATCATAATCGAGAATTTCGGGAAAGGTGGTATATACTGCGCTGAGAATTGTGTACTATCACGATTACTCCCTCTATTTTTTTCTTTTTCTTTGGTTAGGGTGTCTCATCACAAAAACATTGTAATTTTATAGTGAATTGCATAAACTACCAGCCCGTAAAGTGGCTGGCGTTTGTTGCCATGGCTGGAAGTTTACCTGAGGGGCCATGCACCTAATTATCAAAACTCACAAGCTTTGATTTCATATGCAGGTATATGTACACGATGCATGGCAGGTCATGCATATGAACACGATGCATGGCAGGTCATGCATATAAGCACGGCGGTCTATCACGTTATAATTCAGTCAGAAATAGCACTCGAAGATTGAATCCAAGATAAGATAAAAACATATATATTGTAAATCATTGACGATATCATGGATGAACAGACGAAACCAATTAACAAAAGTAATGATAATAATGATCAGAACGGAGATTTCAAGTCTGCTCTTCATAGTTTCTCTGATTTGATGAAGCATCGTGTTCACAAGATATTGTTGGTCTCCAGCTTATATGATGCTTTTATTCTGGAAGAGGATGGCCTGCTTTCCGACCAGATTTCGGGAGATTACAGGGATCTTTCCCTCACAACTTCACCACCCACGATTACCAGGGTTGAAACCTGCGAGGATGCTCTTAATGAATTGAAACAAAAACGTTATGACATGATTGTCACCATGCCCAGGATTGTGGATATGGAACCATTTGAATTTGGCAGGGAGGCTAAAAGCATTCAGAAGGGCATACCCGTGATGCTGCTTCTCACCGATATTGCCGAGATTCCGATTTATAACAAACCTGGCAAGAGCAAGGATATTGACATGATATTTTACTGGTATGGGGATTCTTCCCTGATATTTGCCATAACAAAATACACAGAAGATTTGATGAACACGGAACAGGATGCAAAAAATAGCTTTATACGGGTGCTTCTGATTGTTGAGGATTCTCCCAGGTACTATTCGACATTCCTTCCCGTTGTATACAAGGAGATAATGCTACAGACTCATGACCTCATATCTGAGAGCCTGAACGAGCATATGAAGTCCTTCAGAAAAAGGGCAAGACCAAAAATCGTTATTGCTCAAAACTTTGAAGAGGCGATGGAGAAGTATAATCAATATAAGGATAATATTTTTGGTGTCATAACCGACGTGACTTTCAATCGAGATGGCCAGGAAGAGGAAGAAGCTGGATTTCAGCTCATTCAGGAACTTGACGAGGGAATTCCTGTCCTAATTCATTCTTCGAATGAAGCACATGAAGCGAAAGCGAAAGCTCTTGAAATTCCATTCACAAGAAAGCAGTCGGATAAACTGCTTCATGACCTTCGTAAGTTCTTCAAGGAATCGCTCGGGTTCGGTGATTTCGTGTTCCGGACACCCGCTGGTGAAGTCATCGGTAGCGCCAGAGATATGACGGAATTCCTATATCTACTGGAAAAGGTCCCGGCAGAATCCGTCCGTTACCATGCCAACGCCAATCATTTCTCCAACTGGCTCATGGCCAGGGGTGAGATAGGCATGGCCCTGAAGCTCAGACCGAATAAAGTTTCTGACTTCAAGAATGACGAGGAGATAAGACAGTACCTTGCAGCTTCTTTCAGGGAACTGGATCACTCTCAACGAAGAGGTGTTATAACGGATTTCTCGCAACAAAATTTCGATGCCGAGGAAACTTTCACACGGCTGGCAGGAGGCTCACTCGGCGGGAAAGGCCGGGGACTCGCTTTCTTATTTGAAATGTTTGCCCATAAACGTATTGACAAAATGATTACTCAATGTCATGTGCGCATACCCGATACTCTGGTCATCGGAACAGAAATATTCGACAGATTCATGGAAGAAAACGGATTGATTGCTGCGATGAAACCAGATATGACGGATGAAGAAATCAAGACATTATTCTTGCAGGGTATGGTACCCGATGATATCTGCAAGCACTTGGGAAAATACCTGGAGCATATCAGAGGACCTCTGGCAGTGCGCTCCTCAAGTCTGCTGGAGGACAGCCAGAATCAACCGTTCGCAGGCATATACTCAACCTATATGCTTCCGAATTGTCAGGATGATGAGACCCGCCTAAATCTGCTCTGTGATGCTATAAAACTTGTCTACGCATCGGTATTCTTCAAATCTGCAAAAGCATACATACAATCTACCGTTCACAGTTGTGAGGAAGAAAAAATGGCCATTGTCTTACAGAAAATGGTTGGAAATACTTACGGAGACCGATTCTATCCTATATTTTCCGGGGTTGCCCAGTCATACAATTTCTATCCGGTGGCACCGCTGAAGAGGGAGGATGGCATAGTGAGTGTGGCCCTTGGCCTGGGAAACATTGTGGTGGATGGCGGAAAAGTGCTATCTGTTTCGCCCAATCATCCAGATATTGTGTTGGGTTTCTCAACACCTGAGCAGATAATGCAAAATTCTCAGAATCAATTCTTCGCCCTCAAAATGGGAAAAGAGCCATGCGCCCTTAAAATGGACACATATTCGACATTGCTCTCCATGCCAATTTCCGAAGCTGAGCCAGATGGAACACTGGATTATGTTGCCAGCACATATGATATGAACGATTCCAGAATGAAGGACGGTGTGTCTGGGCAGGGGCTAAAATTAATTACATTCGCAGGAGTTCTAAAGTATCAGATGCTCCCCATGTTGGAAATTATTAAAACACTCCTCAATATTGGTTCAAGGGGCATGGGCGGACATGTTGAAATGGAATTTGCAATGATGTTTGATGATTCCGGAAAACCGGAATTCCATGCTGTTCAGATTAGGCCACTAACCTCACTCAGAGAACGAATCATGGTCACAATCGAACCCTGCGCAATAAACGATTCTCTCATTTGCTCGAACAGAGCCATGGGCAACGGCATCCTCCAAGGTGTGAGAGATGTGGTGTTTATCAGCCCTGAAAAATTCGACAATACACAAACACTCAACATAGCGAGCGAGATTGATTGGGTGAACGCAACCCTCAAAAACAGGCCCTACCTGCTCATAGGTCCTGGAAGATGGGGCACTCGAGATAGGTTTCTTGGCGTTCCGGTGACTTGGGACAATATATCGCATGCTAGAGCAATGGTTGAGGTGGAACTTGAAAATTACAGAATTGATCCCTCTTATGGTACCCACTTCTTCCACAATATCACATCACTGGGCATCATGTATTTCAGCGTTCTTTTCGATGCACCAGATAATAAGATTAGATGGGACTGGCTCACTCAACAAAAATCCAAATACGAAGGCAAATATGTTACCCATGTTGAATTGCCTTACGAACTGGAAATAAAGGTCGACGGCAGGTCTGGAACCGGATTGATCAGAAAAATAGAAAAAGAATAGATAATCCCCTGACCGAAGGGTTCAGGGGATTGTAGTTTTCATTATGTGTGCAAGGTCAGCTTTTTCACACTATGCCCTGCTCAAGCATTGCGTCCGCGACTTTCACGAAACCGGCAATGTTTGCGCCGACAATAAGGTTGCCCTTATGGCCGTATTTCTCGGCCGAATCGTAGCAGTTTTTGTAGATGTTGACCATGATCTGGTGCAATCGTGTATCAACTTCCTCTGCATTCCAGCTGAGCCGCATGCTGTTCTGGCTCATCTCAAGGCCCGAAGTCGCCACGCCGCCCGCATTCGCGGCCTTTGCCGGGGCGACCATGGCACCATTCTTCAGCAAGTACTCAACGGCCTCTGCCGTGCAAGGCATGTTCGCTGCTTCTGTAACATACTTACAACCGTTGTCAATTATCTTCTTGGCATCATCAAGGCCCAGCTCATTCTGGATGGCGCAAGGTATCGCTATGTCGCATTTCACGGACCACGGCCTTTCGCCTGGGAAGAATGGGACATCGTACTTGTCAGCATAATCTTTGATACAATCGTTACCACTGGCCCTTATTTGAAGCATATAATCAACCTTGGCGCCTGTTACGCCATTTTCATCGTAGATGTATCCGTCCGGACCTGAAAGCGTAACCACCTTGGCACCCAACATCTCGCATTTCTTGGCTACTCCCCAGGCCACGTTCCCGAAACCGGATATCGCAATAGTCTTGCCCTTGATGTCGAGGTTGTCGGTTCGGAGCATTTCCTGTGTGTAATAGACCACGCCGAAGCCTGTTGCCTCAGGCCTTATAAGGGACCCGCCCCAATTTCTGCCTTTGCCAGTCAGCACGCCAGTGAATTCATTTTGCAGCTTCTTGTACATGCCGAACAGGTATCCTATCTCGCGGCCTCCGACTCCGATATCGCCAGCTGGGACGTCAGTATCGGGGCCTATGTGACGGTACAATTCCATCATGAAGCTCTGGCAAAAACGCATGACCTCTGATTCACTTTTGCCAGTTGCATTGAAATCGGAACCGCCCTTTCCGCCGCCCATGGGTAGACCTGTGAGCGAGTTCTTGAAGGTTTGCTCGAAACCCAGGAATTTCATGGTGCTAAGATTGACCGACGGGTGAAACCGCAGACCACCCTTGTACGGGCCTATGGCACTATTGAACTGGACCCTGAAGCCCCTGTTCACTTGAACTTCGCCTTTATCGTCGGTCCAGGGTACGCGGAACATTATCTGGCGCTCGGGTTCGACTATGCGTTCTAAAATCTTGGCCTTCATATATTGGGGGTTCTTCTTCAGGACCGGTTCGATTGATTCCAGCACTTCCCATACAGCCTGGTGGAATTCTTTCTGGTCCGGGTCTCGATTTTTAACCTTTTCGATTACTTGTTCGATTACCATTTTACAAATACCTCCTTGACTCCATAGCTTCGCTGAACAAATGAAAATTTATTCGTTAAGTAATTTTTCGACCTCATCTTTATCGATGTCCATGACCCAAGGGATTCCAGAAATTTCAGATGCTTCCTTTGTCAATGCGGCAAGATCATCGCGTGTCAAATGTTCTAAGCTGAATTTACGACTGCCAGCCATTATTTGCCTAAGCCCTTGATTAAGCCTTTCTACGTATGTGTAAAGGCCCAATGCACCTGTTGGAAGTTCCTTGAACTTCTCTTCTCCAAGTTTTTGTTTGACTTCGGAAGCCGTGACAAATACATCTTCTTTCGAACTTCCAAATCGGCCTACATAAACAGGCATATCATTTTCATTGATGCGTTTTCCGAGGGTCTTCCCGACCATAGCGGCTGCGAGAGGTCCCCTTGCCATGCCTATCAGTTTGACATAAGGTGCGCCCATTGATAAGCCTTTAAAGATATGGTCTTCAAAGGTAAAGCCGCCTGCAACAACAATATCTGGGATATACTCGCCCTTCTTGGCAAGGATATCGACATATTTGTAAAGCATGGAATGGAGTTCCACTTCAGGAATACCCCACTCATTCATCATTCTCCAGGGGCTCATACCGGTTCCGCCGCCTGCGGCATCGACGGTTAGCATATCTATCCCGGCCTTTGATGCTAATTTAAGGGCCGTTGCCAAAGCGAGTGGCCTGTATGCACCTGTTTTCAGGAAAACATGCTTTGCTCCTAGTGATCTAAGTTCTTTAACTCTGTTTATGAAAGCCTCCCCGTCCACCATACCAACTCTGGAGTGTCTTTCAAACTCCTTGAAATTACCCTTTTCAAATGATTCAATAACATGCGGGTCTGTTGGATCGGGTATTACTACATATCCTCTTTCTTTCAGCATTTGTGCTTTTTTCAGATTGGAGATTTTCACTTCGCCGCCAATGTTCTTTGCACCCTGGCCCCATTTGAGTTCGACTGCATCAACGTCCAATTTTGAAATGGCATACTCATGCACTCCCAGTGCAGTATCTTCCACATTGGCCTGAACAATTATTGCGCCATACCCGTCTTGCTGCCATTTTTTATAGGTGTTCACGCGCCATTCGAGTTCCGGTGAATGTTGTACTTTTCCATTAACAATTACAGATTCAGGATCCATTCCGCAAACATTTTCACCAATTGTAAGGGGGATGCCAGCCAGTGCCGCGCCGATTGCCAATCCTTCCCAGTTATTCTTTGCAATAGCTGTTGAACCAAGCCCGGGAATGACCATGGGCATTCTGACCTTGATTTTTTTATCTTTTCCAATTCTTTGTTCAACATTCACGTTGGAGAACAGAGCCTTGTCACTATCAGCTTCGATTCCCTTTGGATTTTCGACGCCGCCAAGTATGGTGAAATGAGACATATCTACAGGGTAGTCCTTTTCGTTTGCCGAGGTGATTATTCCAAATGGCTGAGGATATATGACCTCATGTCCCCTATAGGCCGATTTTCCTATCTCACACATTCCTATACATCCATCAACACATGTTGCGCACATCCCGCTGGAATGTGTTATTGTTCCCGGTGTTCTGTTCTTTGATAGGGTGGCTGCACTCGCGTTTGTTTTTGTAAACGACATTTTTATTCCTCCTTTTCTGCTATTTTTTCTTTTGCTGGTTCTCTCACACAAGTTCCACAGCCATCTTCAGCCATGAAACATTGCGCATCATCATAATGATCCAGACATGTTGGTGCCATATTTAGACAACTACCACAGATGGCCCCGGGTGGATCCGGGCCTTGACATCTGAGTTCACATATCGGGCAAATATACATGCAACCGCCGCAAAAACGGCAATCTACCGATTTTTCGTCGAAGGCCGTCGTAATACGCCTATCCTTGCCACGACCGACAAAATCAATGGCACCGGACATCATCTGCTCCTTGCACATGCGCACACAAAGACCGCAGAGAATACAATCATCATGCTTGAGTTTAAATCTAACACTCTGTACACCGTATTCTACTGCCAAATCCTGAAGTGTCTTTGAACCCGAGGCACGCGCAATCATCAATTCTATAATCATCTTTCTGGCATTCATTACTCTTCTGGAGTGGGTTCTGACTCTGATTCCTTCTTGAGCCGGCGTTGTGCAAGAGGTGGTCAATTTTGCATTTTTTCCTTCGCCCACTTCAACTATGCATAATCTGCAAGCCCCATAGGAGGTAAGGCCATCATCATGGCAGAGAGTAGGTATATCTATCCCATAGAATTTGGCTGTTTCCAGTATGGTCCATCCTTCTTCTGCTTCAACATCTAAACCGTCAATTCTGAATGATGCCATATTATGCCACTTCCTCTGCCGGTTCAAATTGTTTCTTTCCTTCCTCAGTTTCCAGATCGCATCTCAAGCAACGTCTAGCCTCTTTTATCGCATTTTCCTCAGATAGTCCCAAATCCACTTCGTCAAGGGAGCATGTTCTGTTTTCTATGGGAGTGCATCGCATTAGGGGCCGCCTTGCCTCTGCTACTTCTTCTTCGGTTAATTCAACAGGTTTCACGAACATTGATGGTCTGGTAACTTCGTATTTTCGTTCTACAGGCTCTCCTTTAAGGTATTTATCTATCAATCCAGCTACTACCTTTCCAGATCCCATGGCCTCAATCACTGTATTCGGGCCAGTTACCACGTCACCACCTGCAAAAACACCATCTATCCCTGTTGTGTAGAGTTCTGTGTCAACTTTGATAGTGTCTCCCTTATTGACCTCGAATCCTTCTATTTCATCTAAAAAGGAAAGGTCCGGCCGTTCACCGATTGCGATAATCAATGTGTCCAATTCAATTATGAATTCAGAGCCCTCGATGGGGATGGGTCTCTTTCTGCCAGAATCGTCCCGTTCTCCCAATTCCATTTTTAGGCATTCTAATCCAGTGATTTTTCCATCCTTGACCAATATTCTTTTAGGTGCAGTAAGGAACTGCATCTTGACACGTTCATCCAGGCATGCTTTTATTTCTTCTTCGAAGGCAGGCATTTCGGATTTGGTTCTCCGGTATATCAATGTGGCTTCTTCAAAATCCGTAAGGCGGCTGGCCATTCCGGCTGTATCTATCATAGCATTGAACGAGGCCTCTTCGATACTTGAAATACGGCTGGCCATCCTGGCTGCATCCACCGCAGCATTTCCGCCCCCAATAATGCCTATTCGTGAACCGACATTGATCTTTTTTCCGAGAGCCATATCTCTTAGGAAGTCCATGGAATAAAGTACCCCATCAGCATCCTCATTGGGTATGCCCAATTTAATGGACTTGCGTGCGCCTGTCGCAATAAATATTGCCTGGTAGGTTTTTCGCAGTTCTTCAAATGAAATGTCCTTGCCTACCGTAACATTGTATTTTATTTCCACACCCATGTTTGTAATATTTTTAATGTCATGTTCAAGTATAGCCTGGGGCAATCTGTACTCGGGAATGCATACTGACAATGCGCCACCATGAACTGGCAAGGATTCAAAAATCGTAGTCTGGTATCCATTCATTCCAAGGTAGTAGCCCGCAATCAATCCAGCGGGTCCTGAACCGATGATCGCAATCTTTTCTTTCTTTGTTTCTTGTTTTTCAGGCAAGTATTTCAAATCATTCTTCTGGGCATAATCAGTTACAAATCTCTTTAGTCCTCTGATAGAAATAGGATCGCTGAATTTGCCTGCCTGGCATTTTGTCTCGCAGGGATGGCTACATACTCTGGCACAGACTGATGGGAGAGGATTATCTTTCATAATAACATTGAAGGCCTCTTCATACCGTCCTTCGGCTATCAGAGAGATGTACAAAGGTGCTTCTGTATCTATCGGACAAACATGTTGGCATGGCGAGGATATAATTTCCTTACAGACTACAGCAGGGCATCTTTTGTATTTGATGTGCTGTTCATATTCATCCATAAAGTATCTCAATGTCGAAAGTACTGAATTGGGGGCTGTTTGGCCAAGTCCGCACATTGAAGCATCTTTAACAACATTGCCAAGCTCTTCCAATAAATTGATATCACTCATTTTGCCTTTGCCTTCAGTAATATCAGTTACAATTTCCAATAACCTCTCTATTCCTTCTCTACATGTGAGGCACTTGCCACAGGATTCCTCCTGAAGAAATCCAAGGAAATATTTTGCCACATCTACCATGCAGGTATCTTCATCCATTACTACAAGACCGCCGGAACCCATTATTGAACCGGCTTGAGCTAGTTTTACATAATCAATTGGTGTTGAAAGCAAGTTCTCAGGTATGCACCCTCCAGAAGGACCTCCGGTTTGTATTGCTTTGAACTTTTTGCCCTTGGGTATTCCACCACCAATATCATATACCATTTCCCTTATTGTGGTACCCAATGGAACTTCTACCAAGCCTGTGTTGTTTATTTTTCCAACCAAAGAAAATATTTTTGTGCCATTGGCTCCCTCAACTCCAATATTAGTGAACCACTCTGCACCATTGTTGATGATTAATGGTATATTTGCCCATGTTTCAACATTGTTTATGTTCGTGGGTTTGCCAAAGATTCCTTTTTGAGCTGGGAAAGGTGGCCTCTGTCTGGGCTCTCCTTTTTTCCCCTCTATTGATGCGATAAGTGCTGTTTCTTCACCACAAACAAATGCACCGGCGCCAGGAACAATCCTTATGTCAAAATTAAAACCTGATCCTAATATATTATTACCAAGCAAGCCATATTTTCGCATCTGATCCATGGCGTTTTCAATTGTTTTTACTGCTAACGGATATTCATGTCTAATGTAAATGATGCCTTCGGATGCACCAATGGCAAATGCACCGATTAACATTCCTTCCAGAACGCTGTGTGGATTTCCTTCCAACAAGCTTCTATTCATGTATGCGCCAGGGTCTCCTTCATCAGCATTGCATACAATGTATTTCATATCGCCCTTTGCTTTTTTACAGAAATCCCATTTAAAACCAGTTGGAAATCCTGCACCACCTCTACCTCTAAGGCCTGATTTTTTTACTTCGTCAATAATCTCATCTGATGACATTCGGGAAAATACCTTTTCTGAAGCGGAATAACCACCCAGACCGATATATTCTTCGATACTAGTGGGGTCAAGGATGCCATTTTTACCAAAAAGGATTCTCATTTGTTTATTATAAAATGGAACGTCTTTTTCATAAATGATTTTTTCCCCTGTTGATGGATTGACATATAACAAACGGTCGACTACTTTGGATTTGAGAATAGTTTCCGAAATGATTTCATCCACATCCTCTGGTGTTACTTTATGATAAAATATACCAGAAGGGCGGATCACGATAAGGGGGCCATGTTCACAAAAACCATGACAGCCAGTTGTTTTAACCTCGACCTTGCTTTCAAGATTCATTTTTTTAAACGAATTTCTAAAGGCTTCAGTAACTTTTCCACTGCCGGAAGCCAAGCATCCCGTTCCAGAGCACATTGTAATAAATGTCTTGTTTGAATCTTTTTTCTTATTGATTATGTTTCTTAATTTATTTATATCATCATTATTTTTGAATTCTGCTGTCATTTTTCCCCCCTCCCTTGAGGAGAGAGAGAATATTTCGCATGAAATGCCCTAAGCTCTGTTTCCAAATTCTCAAACTCTGCAAGTTGTTTCTTGCAACCCCATCGTGAGCATACTCGAATATATCCACCCAGAAGAGATTCAAATGTGATCATGGGTGCCTTGCACTCATAACAAAACCTGCTACTCTTCATATCGACATTGCAATGTGGACAAAATATTCGAACAATTTCTCCCTCTTGGACATCTAATTCAGAATCTTTTTTGTGACTTCCATAGAGTGAGCTCAAGCGTAATATTCCTTTTTCTCCATTAGATGCAACAATAATTCTCACACTGGGATGGTCGTCAATCTCGAAATCTGGGTCCATCAGGCTTTCTCCACAATGGTGGCACTTGAGTTTTAGATGTATCATGTCGCCGCCTCCTGTACTTTATATGATTGTAGTATTGTATTTGCTTTTTTGGTGCTCAACTGACCATAATATTCTCCATTAATTACCATAACAGGACCCAGAGCACATGCGCCGAGGCATCGGACTGTTTCGAGGGTGAATTGCATATCTTCTGTTGTTTCACCAACATCGATATTCAGTTCTTTTTGAATTTTATCAACTATCCTGCGTCCTCCCCTCACATGGCAGGCTGTACCTACGCATACATTGATTATGTATTTCCCTCTTGGTTTCAAGCTGAAGACCGTGTAAAATGTGGCAACGGAATACACATCAATGACTCGTATGTTCAATTCTTCTGCAACCATAATCATAGCTTCTTTTGGTAAATAATTGAAATTTGTCTGAATATCGAGCAATATTGATATCAAAGAGTGTTTTTCATAATTGTATCTGTTTAATACAGCATCTGTTATATTTTCTAAGTTAGCGATGTTATCATGATTTATCATGTTAATTAATGCCCCCTTTGAGGGATGGCACGAGGTATCTTTTTCATGTATATATGTGATTTGGTCAACAGTAATTCAGCTAATTAGGATAGGGTAATCCAGGTATTTTCAATATGAACTGTCCGGTCGCGGTCCTGTGCATGCCCAGGTCCTTTGCCAGCGAGTTGATGTTTACTCTGACAGCGTTTCCGGAGGCCGGATGCCTCAGAAGGCGCAGGTTGAAATCGTCCTCGAGGACTATCATATGACCGATGAATGACGTTTAACTATTTAATGATAGAAATATTTTAACTTGTTTTCACATAGGTCAAACTGAAGATGGGGTGTTAGTATTCAGTGAAACGATAACGATTGTAGATTGTAGATTGACGATTGTAGATTTACGACGGATTGACTGGCCGAAGTGATTAGTGAAAAGTGTAAAGTGAATAGTGAAAAGTGACGTTGGGAGGTAAATGATGAATGAATCGGCTCTCAAGGACAAAAATACTCAGTTTTTCATTTATCACTTATCACTAAAAAAGATTGACAAAACAGCATATTCCCAGCACAAATCTAAAATCTAAGATCTAAAATCTAAAATTTCAGAAGACTGAACTCTTACGGTGGGGCGTCAAATATATATGCATTGAGCCTTCTCTATTTGACAAATCGCTAGGAGGCAATGATTGGAAGCTGATGTCATAGTAATCGGTGCAGGTTCCGGTGGATACGCCGCTGCTTTGAGTTTGAGCAAGCACGGCAAAAAGGTCATTCTCATTGAAAGCGAAAAAGCTGGAGGAGTATGCTTGAATTCGGGTTGCATACCTTCAAAAGCCTTCCTCTACATGGCAAGCCAGTATTATAACAAGGAAAACGAAAAGATTGGAATAACTTGCTCATCCAAAATAGATTTGGTAAAATTCCAGGAATGGAAATACGGCATTATCCAAAAGACAATCGACAATATACTGGCTGGTTGCAAGAAAGCAGGTGTGGAATATATTTCTGGGAGGGCGAGCCTCATGCCCGGAAAAAGGGGTAAACTTGACACTGGCATAGAATTTTCAGCTGAAAATATCATACTGGCCACTGGCTCAGTACCCCGGAGTATTCCTGGATTCACTTTCGACCATTCCAGAATTTTGAGCAACGAGGATATACTGGCCATGACAGAAGTGCCTCTGAGCATATGCATAATCGGCGGCGGTGCTATCGGAGTTGAGATGGCCACATTCCTGGCAAAACTCGGTTCAAAGGTCACTGTGGTTGAGGCGCTGGCCAAGATTCTGCCAAACACCGATGATGATGTTTCGAGGGCTGTAGTCAGGAGTTTGAAAGAACTGGGCATAAGCATTCATGTCAATTCGATGGCCACCTGCGGTGAAACAGGACCAGGTGGATTGCAGGTCCACATAAATACCTGCCCGGAAGATTCACTGGCATTCGATAAAATATTGATTGCAGTGGGAAGGAAGGCCAACATAGAAGGCCTAGGATTGAAGGATGCTGGCATTGAAATTGATGAGGCGGGATTTATCCGCGTTAACGAAAAAATGGGGACATCCCAACCGGGAATTTTCGCAATCGGTGATGTTATCGGAGGCGCACAGCTGGCCCACAAGGCCACCCAGGACGGGCTTATGGTCGCTGATACCATCATGGGAATAGAATCCGATTATTCGATGCTCACACCGTATGTGGTCTATTCGGACCCGGAGGTTGCGAGTGTGGGCATGACTGAAACCGAGGCTAAAGGAATTCCAGGTACCATTGTGAAACGTTATTATTTCGCAGCCCTTGGTAAGGCACTGGCCATGAATGACACACGCGGCTTTGTAAAAATCGTGGCAGCAGAAAACGGCCAGATATTGGGTGTCCACATAGTTGGCCATGAGTCGTCCAATCTTATTGGCGAGGCATTGCTGGCAATAGAGAAAAAAATGACAGTCAAGGACCTGGCAAAGCTAATGCACCCTCATCCGACATTGTGCGAGGCTCTGGGTGAATGTGCAAGGGCCTTTAAGGATTAATTACGTAAACTACCAGCCCCTAAAGTGGCTGGCGTTTGTTGCCAGGACTGGAAGTTTACTGCTTATGCCGATTCATCTCAGCCCCCCAGGGCTGGGCTTTCTCGGCATATGTACAGCGAACTTTTCGAAGCTCCTGTCGTAGGTTTTTTCAACATCCTCGGGAAAGCAGCATCCGAGAGCTGGTGCATGATGGTTTTCTATGCGTACAATGCATTTTGAATTTTGAACATGTGTAAAAGATGTGTACATCATCTGTACTCAATTTTGAAAAAGTTAGTTAATATGGTCAGGACATTTACGATTAAAAGAGTTGAACATCAATGGGGGAATCTAAGTTTAGTCAAATCATCAATTCCAGAATAAAATATGGGAGGTAAAAATATGGTAAAAACAGAAAAAGAGGAAAAAGCAAGTACTATGGGCATATTTAACGAATGGACAGATTACTCCAAACTTTTGGAGAATCAAATCACCACGGCCCTGGAGGAAAACCATGCCGAATGCGAGAAACTCTATAATGGCTGGGTGGATTTTTCGAAGAGTCTAGAGACAAGAATAAATCCAACATCGAATGAGGAACAATCCAATTACAAAGAACTTTTCAATGTCTGGAAGAACTACAACAACAAGATTGGCGCCAGGCTGAACAATATAGTTTCCGAGAATTCGACTAATGCAGAAAGAATGATGAAAATGTATGGCGAGTACTCGAAGAACACAATGGAGAACATTTTGAAAAGTGGCAAACCGGAAAAGGACACGGTATCGGATCTTCACACAGCATGGTTTGATTTTACGAACGATATGAACGCCAATATAAACAAACTGATGGTTAAAGGTAATGATGACCATCAAAAAATGATTGACCTGTGGGGCGATTTCATCGAGAAGATGAACAGTCTTATGGTTCCTTTAACCAATCAAAACGGAATCGGACTCAACGAACTCTCCGCACACTGGTCATCCATGTCCGAAAAATTCGGAGAAACAATGACAAGTTTCTTCAAGGACGACAAAACGCATTACAAGGACATCTATGCCACTTGGATAAACGAAACCAAGAAGATGAACGGATGGTTTACCAGTTTGGCAAAGGATTTCGGTACCGATATTGAGAGCCTTTATCAAACATATTTTGAAAGGACGGGGGCCATCCAGAAAAACCTCATGATGTTCCGGTTCCCGAGTGCTCACGCATTGCACAATGAGATCTCGGAACTGAAGAAAAAAGTGGAGGAGTTGGAGAAAAAGTTGAATTGAACAATATGGAGAGGATGAACATGACAAAAAAGAACATGAAACAAACGAAAAAGAGCGAAGAGAGCATTCCAAAAGTGGTGGAAACCTCGGGGACGAAAAAGAGCGAAGAGAGCAATCCCAAAGTGTGGAAGACCACTGGGGACCATGAGGAAGGCAATTCAAAGGTGGAAGTGACTTCGGAGGACCGCATGCGGGAGATAATGAACCTGTGCACTGAACAGCAATTCGGTTTACTGACTCGCATGAACGATGTGATAGGTGAGCAGCAGAAATTCAATACGAACATCTGGGAGATGTGGTCGAAGTTCAATGATAACCTATGGGAAAGCATCCTGCCTGATTTCGGAAAGGAACAATACAAACAAATCTCCGGCGTCTGGAACGAGCATTACGGGAAGATGAACGCCTCCCTAATCAAGAATACACAAAAGAGCACCGGTAAGTATACGAAGTTATTCGGAAAATGGAGGACAATTGCAGAACTCATTAGCAGAATTGCATCATCCAGCGGACAAGAGCAAGTTGAACTCATCGAAGATCTCAAGAAGGAGTATGAAGAAGTGTCCGGGTACACCACTGCGTTCTTCGCTGAAAACAGCGAGGCAACGATTGATGAATACAAGGAGATACAATCCTCGTGGCGTGATTTCACCAACCGGATGAATACAATGCTGACGGAGATAACAACGGATGAAAATGCATATCAAATGATGGCAGATGGTGGAATGCATCAAATGTTCGTGCCGGGTAAAACCGAAGAGGTGCTGGTGAATTGGAGCAAAATCTCTTCTGAAATTAACAGCGAGATTGCAGGACTTGTTTCAGAAGCCGCAGAGAAGTTCAGAAATTCACAAGAAACCTGGAACGAGTTTCTCCAGAAGGTTATGAACGTCGTGACGGAGGAGCGCGGGAAGTAAGTAGCATGCCCCGCCTGTGAGGGCGGGGTTTCAATCTATTGGCTGTATGGGTGACAGCATATTGTTGGCAAAAAGGCATTTTGTTGGCACCCTGTTTTCAAAGCCCCGGCTGTAAGGCCGGGGTAACAACGGCACCCAGGCTAGCTGACGATTTGGGATTGGAGGCGCGCGCCATCACCGTTAAACCTGAGAAAGGGTGCTTTGGGAGTTGGCCGGTGCCGTAGCCCCGGGGCCGGGTTGTGTGCCGGTTTAAGCTAACCCCGCCCTCACAGGCGGGGCTTTAAAAGGATGATGGCGAGAATCGTGTCACACGACATCGAATTCGGAAAATTCGATGGCGAATACCCCGCCCTCCAGCTATCAAAATGTTCCAATTCAGACGGGGCATGATGGCCTGGGCTGGAACCAGCCGTTGGACCGGGTTGGCCAGTGTGGGGGCGAATCAGCGACGGTTGTTGAATGCAATTCTCGTCGATTGTAGATGTATAACGATTTTCGATTTTGGGATTGTAGATTTTAGATTTACGACGTGCGGTGAATGCAGCTGGCAACGTTTGAAAACGGCGCATTCGCCAATGATGCGGAAACAATTACAAACTAAATCCAGCACCATAAATTCCCATCATTTTGCAAGCAATCGGTGAATGCGGAAACTAAATCTATGCAATAATGAGCGTTCGCCATGAATCGACGTTCTATCTTCATTAATGATTCACAGGGTCTTTGGAATTTCCGCAAAATCATAAAAAACAACTGGAAGCATGATTTTGCGGGAAAAAATGGGGCGAGGACCTGGGCTTAAGCCCTTATGGAAAGAGAATGACCTCGCCCTAGTGGGGAAGAGATAATAGTGATAGGAATTGCCCACATAACAGATTCATGCTTCCCGAAAGGCATAATTGATTAATTCGGTATAAAGATTTGGATATTGCTCTTGCCTTCATCCTCTCTACACCGTTACGTGTCTCCGTGGAGCCATCCCCCCTCTTCTCACCACGCTGGAAATATATAAAATCCACTATAGCCTAGCTTCTTATCCTTACTTTATCTAAATTTACTACACTATTAACCTAACGCCAATTTTATCCTGCAATCTAAAAATGTATTACCTAAGGAGAATTGTAGGATTGAATAATCCGTTCTAATTCAAACTCTAAATCGCTTTCAATAAGGATTCCTTCAAGGCTGTCAAGATATCTCATCAAATTATCGTCCGTATTTGATTCTGTGAGGTAATCGCTAATCCGCTCGGATAAATCGGACGACATGGGAATTTTCCTTTTGGTATCTGATGGTGTAGCAATGATTTCTGATACAATAAACGCATCAAAAATAATCATCAAGGCCACAGCAAAAAAGAGCCCATAAAAATGAAGGGGGACCGGAACGCTGGTGTTGAATAGATTGTTTCCGAGTATGATCATTATCATGAATGATAGTATGATAGACAGCTTAATTGCTTTGTCATTCTCCAAAAAGTGCAGGGCTGTGATAGTTGCAACTAAACAGAGAGCAAAAAAAATACTGCCTGGTTGATTTGTGCCGCTATGATCGGGGGACATGGACAATAGAACAGCCGGGGCACTAAGACCGGGAACATATATTAGGAGAATTAATATAAACAGGAGGAGGATTGAGAGAAATAGCCAGAACGACTGTAACACGGTGTTCAGAATACTTCGATTGAGAATATTCTCAGACATTCTCATTTTTGTGTCTCCGTTTTAATAATATCTGAATCGAAACCGTTAGGATGAGAGAGAACACAACCGCCCCGATTATTATGTTCATGTTGGCCTTTCCGGCGAGTGGGGGATATACATACTGCCCAGTGTACGTTGCAGAGAGTCCACCCACATCCCATACCACCACGTTTAGGAAGGTTCCATCAACAGGAGTGAAGCATATTTCTAATAAAAGGTAACAACTCTCCGATTCCTCGCTTTCATTGCTGTGTTTAATTCCAGAAAGTTCTGAAACCAGATTGTTTCCAATAACGTTCCTGAGCTGCCCGTTTGGCGAATCACGGGTGTTATTCGCAAAGTAGGCAATGCTTAAGACCCCTTCGTTTCCATCTGTCACATTTATGAATATTCTATCTATGTCCCAAAATGAATTATAGTCTGAAACGTTGATTGTGACCAGGGTATTGCCGTTAATTTCACTCACCGACAGATTTGAGAATGTGGGATATACATTTTCCACCTGCACGCCGCCATCGTCCCCCATGACGCTGGTTGTACCTGCCAACAGTATTACGACGAATACAAGTACAATAGCTGGAGACCTCAGCTTTTCACCCTCCTTCTCCTCTTGTATAACATCATGAGGATACCAACGATTAAAACTCCAATTACTGCCGGGGGTAAAACCTTGTTCAGATATCCACTATAGTTTTCTGTTATTTTTTCCTGAAGTTCGCCAGTAGAGTCAATCTCAATAACGGTGGTGTATTGGTCACCGTTTATCTGGTACACAAGAGAAGCATTGCCGCTGGTTATTATTGGTTCAACCATTATGTTGAAGGTTTCGGACCTGTCACCAGCCAGTTCCAGATGGTACGGCATATCTACCTCCACACCATTCAATTCTATCGATGAAACCGTGCAGCCAATCCCATTTATGTCAAGGTCGATATCCCCCTGGCCGTCTAATATCAACGGGAAGGTTCTGGTCTCGTTGGAAGCCATTCGGACGCTGGTTACATACTGTACAGTGTATTCATCGGCCTCCACAAATTCGAGGTCAGGGTCTCCCACAAAGATGATGATATCAAATGGATAGTTGTAAGAGGGAATTAACTGGGCGGTCCCAATGCTCGGGCCAACATATTTGTATGTAATCAGAACCTCACCCCCAAATTCCTGTCTTTGGGAAGTTAGAGGGTTACTGGAATAGACAAGGGAGTACTCCCCCATTGAGAGCGGGGATAGCGTACGTTCACCCGGAATCATTATACAATTATCATTATCAATGAAAAAATCCACATTTACCGGTACGACATCCTCATTGTGGACTCTGGCATATTGCCCCGTGTCTGCAGTCTCCACTTGCATCTGGGTATATGGAGGTACTGCGATGAGGAAATCCGCCGTGGAAAATCCCACACCCCCTGTTCTTTCCCGTAATTCAATATCTTGTTCACTTTTCAGTTCGCCTGCGTTTACGGCAAGATGCCAAATACCAGGTATGGCAGATTGGTCAACAGCTATCCAAAACAATATCCTTTCCCCGTTGAATGAACACTTCGTCTGGTCTATGAACAAGTTATGTTCTAACTCGTTCCATGCTCCTTCATTGTATGTCCATTCATACCTATCTATTCCTTTCGTGAGTTCCATAGATGCATCCATTGCAGAAGGAACGTCAAATTCCAATATGTGCCAGAAACCGGTAATCATCACCATTTGATTTGCGTCATTGAAAAAAATAGATTCCACTGGCATATGAAGTTGCACATTCTCGATTCCATCGGTTGCTGTACTCATTTGGGATAATGGGAAAGAAAATGCGATTAGCATGATAGTACACAATATCAATATTGATTTTTTTCTAGCCATGATTATTACCTGTCCTGTAAAAATCATTTATGAGAATAATATCTATCGTTAATATTATCAAATGTGATAATTGAAAAAATGAAAGAAAAGGGAAAAGGAGGAGGAGTAAACTCCTCCATTTTCGATTGTTTTTCTTATGCTACCTGAGTAACCTGGAACGTCAATACAGCAGTGTATGTCCCTGGCAAGGTACCATAGGGCACTGCGATGTTGAAGTTCACGCTCGTTGTCAGCGCACTGTTGCTCGCCATATAGGCGCTGTGATCACCGTATCCAGTATTGGCGAGGATTGTTTTCTCGCCTGCCTCCAGGTTCGCAGTGTAAGTCAGGTCACCGGCTATGTCATCCGCTGCGCTTGCAGCAGCCAGGATTTTCACATAAGAGCCGCTTGTGGGTATCGTGTCGCTGGGGCTTGCGCAGGTCAGGTCGCCATTTATCCAAACGGTTAGGTCCATGTCGTCGTTCGACCTGGTGGTAACACTGGCCGCTGTAGCATCAGAGTTGGCGTTTGGTGCCACAGTTCCGACGTTCCATGTATTGCTTGCACTGGAAATATATGTGTACTTGTATATTCCGAACTCGTAAGCATCGGAACCGCTATCCTTCTGGCTCGTGGTCGCAGCTGCATCCGTAGCGTTGACCATCACATTCCATGAGTTGGCATTGGCAAATGCCACTCCATCAGCAACCGCAGGTATGTCTGCCTGCTTGAACTGGTAGCTGGGAGTAAACTTCCATGTCAGTTTGTATTTCTGATTTGCCGTGACCTCAGTTACTGCATGTGTGCCATCTGTTACCGTGGAATGGTCAACAGTTGTTGAATATTTTGCATCCATGTTTCCTGTTGTCGGAACAGTTTGCCCGTTTCCTCCGGCAGCCGTGTTGTCATAATAGAGCAATACCCTGTAATTATGACCCGTTGTCTGACCAGAGAAATATCCTTCGCTTCCACCATCATACCAGCACATGACCTGAATGGTGTCCACATCGTCCCAGCCGTTGTTGTCCTCTATGGTCACATTTACGGTAATTTCCGTATTAACGTCAACCTGGGCATCTAATATTGTAGTATAACCCGCATTCACAATCTCAAAACCCGTTATCGCAGGAGCGACATTGTCTGCTTGAACCTGCAGACCGCCAGCCGTATCCGTGCTTGTTGCCACATCTGCCGCGTTCACTAATCCGCTCATGCCTGCTAGCATTAATGCCATGGTGAAAAACACCGGAAGATATCTTTTGTTTCCTATTGTCGTTCTTTTCATATACATCACCTATTCTCATCTCGCTCTTTATTGAGCGGAGGTCATTCTCCGTTGAGTTGATATAAAAATTCGCTTATGATTATCATTATTGATTATCAGAAATTAAAATTGTAAAATGTCTTTGGAACCATACTGCCAGAAATAGTTCTGTTATGGGAAAACGACTTAGTTGGTTCGCATGCCTTTCATACTTTCCGATATATAAAGTATTGGGAGGGTTTGTTGAAAGTGAAACCTTTGCTCCCCCTCAGCCCTAACTCGTCCTGTATGGTCTGTGCCTTGCGTACAACCATCACTGCCTGGTTTTGTTGATTTGCGTAGAAAATCAGCTTTTGCCGGGACAAAAACGAACTATTCACGCCTTCCAGATTATAACCTTGCCATCGTCCAGTAGTTTGAACTTTATCTTGTCGCCATCCTTCAGTTTCCATGCCTGCCTGACGAACTTCGGGATGGCGGCCTTGTTTTTCTTGACCACTCTCGGACCACTTGTTCGGACCATGTAACACCTCCGTTCTTGAATGATGTTCATTTACTTATTATTGTTCTCCGAACAGTTATGTTTTGGCATTGGAGCGGGAAAAAATAAAACCCGCGAGATGACGTTTAAAGTTGTTTCATTTGATACATCTAACATTCTTTTTTTCAGAGCATGAGAGATTACATAGCCAAAGCTGTGGGGGTATGGGATAAAGCATGACTTGAATATGGATGCTGTAAAGCTATTCATCAACATTCAGACAAAATCCAAACAAAGGTTTATTACCTTTATTAATATTATAGATACTTGTGATGCGAAAAATAGAGCTGGAAACAAACGAAAAGACAATATGCATCAGGGAACAATGCGACAATCTCTCCCAGTGTGTCGAGAGATTGACAAATATTATTGAACGCCAGCCAGGAAGAAAAGACCTGTACTTATTGAGAAACTTAATGGAGAATGCTTTAACCAATCTTCAGGATAATTATATGGGGAAGGTGTGAATGCAGAATATCGCATTGAAACTGAAAGCCTGCAAAGTAACCCTGGGAGTCCCATTCGACGAGTCCAGGCAGAAGATGTGCCCGGTTTACAAGAGGTTGAGAGATCATCTGGAGGCCAGAGGCTGGGCGAGAAAGCATTATCATGCGGAAAATGTGCATCACGGTGGCATGTGCTGTTTCAAGTACGAGGGGTTGGAACCCATAGAACCGGATATCGATGAGATTCTCTACACGGTCGAGGTAACTATCAGGGGCACGGAAACGACCTGTACTGTGAACATCACGGTCGATTCTTTTGACCCGAAAAACAGGATGAAATCGCTTAATCACGAATCAGAGGTGGCGTTTCTCGATTCCCTGGTAGTTCTCCTGAGGAAATCAGGGATCCATGACATTTGAAATGTTTATCCACTCATCCGATAAAAAAAGGTGGGCGGGGCTTCGGGCATAACGCCCAGGTTGGAGAGAGATTTGCCCCGCTCAAAGTGGGGAAGAGTTTATCGTGATAGGAATTGCCCACATAATAGATTCATGCTTCCCGCTACTATCAAGAATGTATAAGTTGATAAGGTTTTGCCCGACGATTGTGGAATTGTGAATATTTTCGCGTGAAATATGTGTGTATTAACAATAAATTTCGACAGCATGCGGAACTATATATTGAGTGCGGTTATCCGATTGAAGGGCGTGTATAGCTTATCCCGTCCTATCGATACCACCCCCTCACCGACCAGAAGAAACTTCGGGACAAGGTTCTTAGCACCGAGTTTCAGCCTCTTCATCGAATACACGACCCATACGAAAGGTCTATCTTGGTCAACTGGAACGTTTTCTTCCATTCATTCACCTAGTTTCTGATATATTTGCAGAGGATTATGAACATAATGACCCGGTTATCAGGAGTGAAAACTTGTTTGATTGAACATGCCCTCGTCCTAATACCGCAATCTTTAGTGATAATGGCCGGGAACCCCCTGGCTTTTAAACCGGGATGAAAGGCCATTTACACGAATATAGGTGAAAGGTAGACCGCTGTGCACATGTGCATGACCTGCCATGCACCTTGCATATACCAGCATATGACTTCCTAGGTAAACTTCCAGCCTGGCTATTATCGCCGAACTCAAAGTTCGGCTAAGTCGCAACGAGTATCGTTGCTCTAAACGCCAGCCACTTTAGGGGCTGGTAGTTTACACAATGAAAACAATTAATTGGCAAGAGGAAGGCAAAAGAGATGCTGGAGTGCTAAGACAATTTGACTGTGAACTGGCAACGATCACTGCCGTCCATTAACACCATGTCCGGCCTAAGGTCTATTTCACGACCAGTCTTCATTGCAAACCTTGTCAAGATGCCCCTGGTCACGCTGCATAATATAGGATTGGTACCGAACTTTTCATGCCAGTAACATCTATCATTTATTATCTCTGCATTGTTTTCGTCCTTTAGTTCGTAATGAAATTCGAACCCGCAGAGATTCATGAACTCGCAGGACCACCTGGAACTCATTTCCAAACTAACTATATCCTTCTTCATGTTCTGAAGGTAAATATCGATAATATCCTTTTCTATGGCGTCGCAAAGGTGTCTGAGCGCGCCTGCACCCGAGCCCTTGAACTTCGAAACGATTCCCAAAAGATTCTCTCTTATGGTCTTTGATCGGTTGTCTGTTTCAAGTATTGCGGTGCTTATTGCATTCAGAACAGTGCCCAAATCGAATGGTTTAATAATAGAATTATTTGCACCCATCTCAATAGCGGTTTTGGCGGCTTTATCATCGGCAGTGACAAAAAGTATACATTGCATTGGATTGATCGCATGTATTTCTTTCATGGCTTCAATACCATTCTTAATAGGCATCCTGTGGTCCAATATCACGATTTCCGGTTTATTGGCAAGACCGCCATATATTCTCACAGCTTCTTCGCCGTTGAAGGCCTCTGCAATAACCCGGTGCCCCTTCAACTCCAGGATCTCTCTGAATATCTCAATGACCGATGGGTCATCATCCACCGTGAACACTGTCGCGATTCAATCCCCTCCCCTCGGTATTAAAAACACAAAATTGCTTCCCTGGTCCGATACACCTTCCACCCTGTCCTCGATCCAAATCCTGCCGCCGTAACCTTCAATGATGTGCTTCACAAGGGTTAACCCGAGGCCCGAGCCGGATACTGAAGGCTCGCCCATATTATACCTGTCAAGAATAATGGCTTTTCGTATGTCATCTACTCCTGAGCCATTGTCCTTAATTTCTATTTTACAGAAATCGTTATTGACCTCACTGACGCAAACACCCACTTGCACAACATCGCGCCTGTCGAATTTCATCGCATTGCCCAAAAGATTTACGAACACGTCAGTCAGCAGTTCATTAGCGATTACTTTGTATTCTTTCTCGCTGATGTCCGATACTATCTCCAGGTGCTTATTGGGGAATTGCGTTCTCACCCTATCCTCTGCGTCCTGGAACACCGGCAGCAACTCAATGCTCCTGAGTTCCGACTCTGTCGCTTTCATCTCACCCAGTTTCCTGAGATTGGATATCAGATTAGAGCTGCCTATCACCTGGCTGAGAGCGTTTTGAGTGTTCCTTTTGTATTCATCAGGGTAATTTTCAGACATCAAGAGTAATTCAAGGTTCGACATTGCGCCCTGATTGTAGTTCCTGATGTCATGTGACATCAAGTCGTTGTAGAATTCGGCGCGTTTGTACTCTTCTTTAATTCTTTCCACACCCAGGTTCCGTTCTTCTTCCAGTTCCATGTTGAACAGTGCGAAAGCGATGTCTCCGGCAACCTCTGAAAACAATCCCTGCTCTTCCTCTAATGTAGCATAGTCTTTGTCAAGAGTGACTGACAACATACCATATATCCTATCACCATGTTCTATTCTGACAAACATCGCTTCCGTTTCAGCATCTTTATCAAAACCTGGGCAATCAGAACATAAGGCGCGATCAATAAGAGACACGCCCTCATTTGGTAAAGACAGTTGAATACAAGCAGGCATCTTATTATCTTTTAGAAGCTCGAGCATGGGCAAGAAAACCTTACCCAGACCCGCCTCGGCGGTTGTAATAAACGTCCCATCTCCATCGAAAAGTGCAATCCAGGCATTATAATAGTCACGATTTTCAATTAGAATATTGCAGACACTATCGAGTAATTTGTCGCGGTCTCTTTCTTGGACTATGAGCTGATTAACATTGCGAATCGCGCGTAGTACTCGGTTCTGGTGCACTATCAACTTCTCCGCCTTCTTGCGCTTGGTGATGTTTACGAACGATGCCATCCTGCCTATGGTGTTGTTGTTTTTATCGGTAACAATCGAGGAAGACACCTCTACCGGGAACAGGGTCCCGTCCTTGCGGCGTGCTGTGAAATCTTCTGTCTCGCCTTTTACCTTGTCTATTATCGTTGTGACATCTGCGAACTTTTGGATCTTCTCGGTGGCAAACAATTTGGATGCCGGGTTCCCTATTACCTGTTCTATTTTCTCGTATTCAAACATCTCCATGAACGCGGAATTGACATATGTTATCTCGCCGTCCAGATTGGCAATTATCACGCCGTTTACGCTCGATTCCAAAGCATCATGAACCTTGCTCAATTCATCTTCCGCCTTCTTGCGCTTGGCAATGCTTTTCTCCATCTCCGAGAAGTACGAACCGATACCCACAACTCCCACGAGCATGGCTATGGATATCATAAAGGTGAAGAAAGTATCGGTAATCACCATTGACGAAGTTGCATCCCCTCCATTGACTATATCCCCCAAAGCAATGATTCGCCTCACAAACATTAAGAGCATCGCAACGACGACCATCGTCCAAGCCCATCGCTTGCCCGTGACCTTTATCAGTCGGAATGCGAGAAAAGCCGTAGATAACTGGAGTAGAATTGCGATAATCCCTATGAAAATGATCAACATATTTCACCCCGGCGAATGTTATCTGATTTAGGGTCTGGTAATTTACACATGGGGGCCTCTCCATTGATGTCAAATATATTATTCATTTGAATCTGTCTCCCTAATTTAGGTGTAACTTTTTATTACTTTCCACGTCAATATCATTCTGTAGAATCCGGATTTTTATGTCATTCATACTTGAAGTTTTATTGATATCTGACCGAACACGACATATGGGTCTTGATACTGAACTCCATTTTCCCCAGCTTAAGGAACCGAGGAGATCGTTGGTCAACTACCGCTCAGAAAGAACGAGTAGGCTATCTCCTCGATTATTCCCGCTCCGAGTAGTAGTTGACCATAATCATTAATGCGGTCATTGGATAAAAGCGTTGTTGTGGGGTTGTAGGAGTATATTGTCGGGCACCAGGAATCGGAATGGCATTGATTAAACATGTTCTCGCCCATATACCGCGACTTTAAATCTGCGGATACGGGCGTTTTCAAGCTATTCCAGTGGCGAGAAATTGTTTAAACAAAGGGCTCCCCTCGATATTCTATGCCATGGATATACTCAAATCGTCCTGAATGACTCTGTGAGCAATCAAATTTCATGTTATTCGGTGTGTATATACCTGCGCAGGGGAGCACTCATTTGCTTGAATTGTAGGCGTGTTATCAATGAATATCCCGACAGCACACGTGGCTATGTATTGAGAGCCGCTATCCAGATGAAAGGAGAGTATGGCTTATCCAGTATCATCGGTTAAGGGTTCTGGCTCATTAGAAAATGAACAGGAGGTTGGTGACTATTTCCTTGGCGGTCAAAGCAGGGCAGGCGCACATCACGGGTAAAAACCCTTGTCTGTACTGTGTGTTTGCCACAGCCCCACAGACGGTTCTTCCTTAACCGATGACCGATGGAAAGCACTAGCACTACCCGTTAGCGCCCTTTTTTCTGTAAACTATCAGCCCATAAATGAGCTGCCGTTTACGTATGGAACCATTGTCACAAGATTCTGGGCTGGAAGTTTACCTATGGGGCCATGCACCTGAATTATCAAAGCTAATGCGCTTTGATTTCATTTGCCAATAATTGCACGGTGCATGGCGGTTTCCTACGTTTTTACTGTTCATGCCGATTCATCTCAGCCCTGAAGGACTGAGCGTTCTCGGCATTTGTGCAGTAAAACAACTTTCAACGAGACAAACGTCGAAACCTTTTTATTGTCCGTGTTGGATGGGGTCTTAGATGAGCGCTGGAGATGTGGAAGTTCAGTTGATGGCCGCTGACGAGGCCTACAGAAATTATGATTATGAGACGGCGTTGAACCATTACAAAAGTGCACTGGATGTGGCGACCGGACAGTCGTCCTCGCATCGAACAGAGAAATTACGGAACGAGATCCTCCTGAAAATCGTGGATGTGCTGGATTCGAGCGGCAATTGGGTGGACGCACTCATGTACATCGATACTATCACGAAAACCGCCAGGAAGCATATGAACCGTCGGCTTGAGATGGAAGCAAACCTGAGGGCTGCGAAGATACTCACGAACCGGAGCGTGTGGAAGGAGGCAGGGAAGCGATACCTTGACACGCTGGAACTCGGAAAGAAGCACGGCGTGAACACGATCATCGCCAAATGCCACTATGGCCTCGCGTACGTCGCATGGCGTTTGGGGGATATGGACGCCGCGCGTGTGGGAACCGAGAAGTCTCTGAAGATGACGGAGGATTGCAACGGCGGCAATCTCAGGGGCCAGGCCCTCAACCTTCTGGCCACCATAGCAGACAATGTTGGGGATACAGATATTGCCATAAAGAGATTCGGGGAGGCCATAGTGGTCTGCGAAGCGGCTGGCGACTTCAAGGAGATGGCCCGCTCCTTCAACAACCTGGGCGAGGTCTACAAAGGAACGGGAGACTATCTTAAGGCGAGCGAACAGTACAAGAAGTGTGTGGACGCCTCCAAACGCTCAAACGACAGGCACACCGAAGCATATGGCCTGACGAACGCGGCGGAGTGCCTGACGAGGCTGGGCAATATCGGGGAAGCGGAAGAACGGGTCAAGCAGGCGGAAGAGATACTCGCTACCATGGACGATAAATATGCTATCGCCTACACCCATTATGTCCGAGCTCTCATCCTCCACAAAACGAACAATCAAAATGGTGCCCGACAGGAGTTCGAAACCGCGCTGAATATCCTGAAAGAACTCAATGCGCCCTACGACATCAGCATCGTTTCCCTCGATTACGGCAGGGCTCTCAAGGATTTCGGCCAAAAGGACGAAGCAAAGAAAGTGTACATGAAGGCTCTGGAGGGCTTCAGGAAGTTGAACGCGACCGGATATCTAAAGAAGACTGCAGAAGCCATGAGAGAACTGGATGCCGACATGTAGGTGCCGTGTCACAGAGGTATCGTTAAAGGAAGAGAAGTTACAGAAGTAATACACATTCATTGGTCATCGGTTAAGGATGCTAGCTCTGTGACGGATTAGTCCTCTCGGAAGCCCGAACTCAGAACCTCGCTGGGCCGAGACGAAATCGGCGGTTCGCCCGAGTTCGGCTATACGGCGTGTTGATTATGCCCGGCTCGCCTTAACCGATGACGCATGAAAACGTTTCAGATACAATTAGCGTGAATTCGGTGAGAATATCTTTAATCATCGGGTACTGCATTCCTTTATCGTCACGATGATGGCTTTCGGGTTCCCTTCGCTGTTCCGAATTACCGAGGCACTCAGTTCGGCCAGGAAGCTTGAGCCGTCTTTCCTCAACGACTTGCATTTTATCTCATTTACAATACCCTCAGATAGAGTTCGATTCATAAATTTCGTAGCCTTTCTGTAATCTTCGGGTGTAACAAAGTCAATAATATTTTTCCCCAGCATCTGTTTCTCGCTTGAGTGTCCATACATTTCAAGCGCCTGTTGCGACGAATATATGATTTTTCCTTCGATATCCGTCATCATCACGGCCTCGGGGAGGATGCTCACGAGCGTATCGAACATTATCTTCGATTCGTGTAGATCTTCATGAATTTTCTTTTGCTGAGAGAGATCTTCAACGGTTCCACAATAGAACGCAATATTACCTTTACCATCCTGGACCGCTTTGGCGTTTTCACGGACGTGAAGAATGGAACCATCCTTCTTGGTCCAAGAGGTTTCGAACCCAGCGACCTGTCCATTACGTTCTATGCGTTTCTTGAAGTCAGAACGTGAAACACTCTCGGCAAATCCCTCCTTCTCCAGGTTTCGTTTGGAGAGTTCTGCTAAGGATGAGAATCCTAACATACGGACGAGCGCCGGGTTTGCCAGGAGAATTTGGCCCTCGGAGGTTGTCTGGTAGATACCGATTAACGTGTTCTTGAAAAGCTCCTGGAATCTTTCTTCCGAACTTCGTAATGCCCTTTCTGCTTTTTTCTGGTCGGTGATGTCTTGGGCGAGTATGGAGAATCCGATTATCGAACCTTCCGTATCCCTGATAGGGTCAATTCTAGCATTTATATCAAAAATTTCTCCAGACTTGTGTTTGGCGATTGTATCGAAGGCCGTGGATTTCTTACCCTGCATGGCTGTTTTTACTATGCTCTCCAGATGTTCCGAATAATGAAAAATCTGGATGCTCTTTCCCATCACTTCCGTTACTTTGTAACCGAAAAGTTTTTCAGCGGCAGCATTCCAGAAGAAGGTCTCTCCATCTTTATCTATGAGAATAACAGCCGTATCTGTCTGTTCTATCACGTTCTGGAAGAAGGTATGTGATGAGGTAATGTTTGCTTTTTTAATAATATCTTCGAATAGCTCGAAATTATCCTCAAGCAGAGGGGACAAGAAAAACACCTCCCCGTAACCGCTGCTTTTTGAGGAGATAACAAAACCATTTCTCAAGAGGGTTTCCATGTGATGTTTCACTGTTCTATAGTTTAATTTCATAATCTCTGCAAGCTGGTTGATATTGTATGGTCGTACCTTAATCAGTTCAATGATCTGAATTCTTTTCGGCCCACCCTTTTGCCCTATGAGCACATGTGAAATTGTCTGTTTCAATGTAAGCATACTTACCACTTTCCTAAAATCCCCTGTCTGAATGCCATATATTAATATATGATTGTCAAGGTATAAATTAATTTCGGGTAGTGTCCTAATTTACACCGCATAATGAGTCGTTAAAAAATTCTCCCATGTCCACGGCGCGTCAGCCAGCCCTTCCAACATCGCTGGTGTTGCTCCTCTCCGAAATCTATTCATGAAATTCCAAT
>Ga0180732_1000130_pt1 | contig 73718 bp, 60 predicted proteins | sample KR11_01MetaG_FD_148674 | JGI IMG/M metagenome (GOLD analysis project Ga0180732, IMG submission 148674) | Groundwater microbial communities from the Olkiluoto Island deep subsurface site, Finland - KR11_0.1 MetaG | ecosystem: Environmental > Aquatic > Deep subsurface > Groundwater | place... | reverse complement strand
CATCCACTGATAAAGAATCAGATAATAGATCTTGGCTTGAATCAGTATTGCTGATAATATCTAATAAGCCTCCGAAATTATGGACAGATGAGGATGTAATAATATTCGAGACAAAGTTGAGCGATATTGCAAGAAGATTCATGAATCTTGAGGCATTGCAAAAGGAAATTGCAATTCCAAACGAAGGCATCGATGCGAGGAGAATCACAGTTACATACCCAGACGGCGAAGAGATCCATCAGATGCTCTGGATCGACCGTGAGAAGCAGGCAAATATTGACCGGATAGCTGACCAGATAATCGATAAATATGACCTCGATGACGATGCGAATCTCAAACAGGCCATTACAGCTGCATTAATTGAAAAAATATTTCATAAGCGAAGCGAAATCTCTAAATCAAGTGCAAAGGAACCTACAAAGGAGCATAAGGTTGGGGAATAAGAAATTACGCCACATAATGGGTCTCTCAGGAGGCAAAGACAGCACTGCATTGGCTCTGTATCTAAAAGACAGAGTGCCTGATATCGAATATTTCTTTTGTGACACACATATGGAATTGCCTGAAACATATGCTTACCTAAAAAAACTTGAAATATTGCTCGGCAAGAAAATAAAAATACTTGAAGCCAAGAGAGGTTTCGATCATTGGCTAGCAGTAAAAAGGGGGTTTCTGCCTTCTCCTCAAATAAGATGGTGCACAGAGCAGTTGAAACTAATCCCTATCGAAAGATTCGTTGGCAATGACGAGGCCATTAGTTTCATTGCATTGAGAGCGGATGAGGATCGCGCTGGCTATATTTCCACAAAACCAAATATCAAACCTGTATTTCCTTTCATAAAAGAAGGTCTTGTAAAAAGAGACATATTCAGGATCATCGAAGAGAGCGGAATTGGGATGCCTGAATATTACAACTGGCGTTCAAGATCGGGTTGCTACTTCTGTTTTTTTCAGCGAAAGATTGAATGGGTGAGACTGTCTGAAATTCACCCTGATCTTTTTGAAAAATCAGTCAGATACGAAGAAGAACACGATGATGGGCGGAAATATTTCTGGAATCAGCGGGAATCCTTGCTGGAGTTAGTAGCTCGAAAAGAGCAGATCATTGCAGACCATAAAAAGATGATGCACCAGAAAAAGAGGTGTCTCCCAAACAGGCCTCTTATAGAGGTCCTCGATTCTGTCCTTGATGATAAACATGAAGATTTCTGTTTTGTCTGTAACCTGTAAAATATTTAATGGAGATTTGAATTGAGTAAGACCAAAGAAGACACACATTTCTATCTCAATTACCAGGTACTGCAAGCGTTGTTTTTCCCGGTGTGCCTACTGATGTTCTAATTAGCAGAACATCGACTGTGTGCATGAGTGTTAGGTCTGTATGCACCTCAGGCGCGGTTGCGCCATCACATATCTTTGGGGTATTGCGGGACGAGGCATACTCGACAGTCCGGCTTTCTCTTGGTCGCTATAATACTGCAGATGAGGTTTGCATGGGCGCGCAAGCAATTTCGGAGACTGTTCGAGATGTTATAAGTGTCAGTGAAGATTAGGATGACAACTTATAGGCGTTGAAGGAGAAGAGGTTATGAGTAGCCTTTCTGATATTCTAGAAGAACTTTACTCGCTCAGTAGGCCTGGTAAAGGCTTTAAGCCACATAAGTATTTACTTCTGCTTTCAGTCTTGAATCTACTACGAAGTGGGAAAGTCTCGGACAAGCGAATCTACTTCAATGCCATGCTAAGAGCAGAATTCAGCACCTTTCTAAGGAAATTCGGCGAGGAAGATGACCGGGACCGCCCCCACAACCCATTCTTCCACCTTGCCAGCAGCTCATTTTGGAATCTCATTCCTTTTCCTGGCCGTGAGGCTGACTTGGACAAGGCAAGTACTGTAGGTGGCGCTAGCGAACTCGCCGAGTTGGTACAGTATGCAGAGCTAAGTGAGCCATTTTTAAATGCGCTAAAAGACGAGACTTCTTGCCCGGTCATTGAATCAAGAATCTTAAAGTGCATTCTTGCCGGCCGTGAATCTCGCAGGGATGCGCATTTACAGGAGAGTCAGAAACAAGGCACCCAAGTCCTCCAGCGCCTGTCTTTTTCAGACAAACCCATTGAAACGAGCAATCAGTTCGTGGGCTACCTAAATTCCCTGCAGCGGCTAAACGCCAGCAATGATAACGCCTTTGCCGAGTCCCAAGCCTGTAACCCATTCTTTGCCTACCTTCATGTTCCGCATCCTTTGGCACAAGCCATTCTTGCCGAGCTGCGGAAGCTGGAAGGGCGACATGTTATCCTCACTGGCCACGCAGGGGACGGTAAATCTACGATTGCCTTGGAGATATACAAGCAGCTATCGGGCATTTCAAATGAGCAGTCCCTGCCACAACCGTTGCGTCCAAGGGAGGATTTGCCCGGAACCGGGATCACCATAATGAAGGACTTAAGCGAGCGCCGCCGAGAAGAAGACCCGGCCTTGGTTCAGGAGCTGCTGGGAGACGAGCGCCGGTTTCTGCTTGTATCAAACACCGGCACGCTGCTCGACATGCTGCGCGGTCAGGCGGCAACCTTCGGTATGTCCAGAGTGAAAATCGAGAGTGAACTGCTGAACTCCATAGGCACCGAGCGCGGCGAGGCTGAACTGGCGCTGGGCGGAACTCGGTTTTGGGTTGTCAACTTGGCGAGAATGGACAACCTGGAGTTCGCGCGGCAAATTTTCGCGCGAATGGTCGCACCGGAGCACTGGGCGTTTTGCAAAGAACTTCCCTGCCGCGTCAACTGCCCCATCTGTTTGAATGTCGATTTAATCAATCACAGACAGAGCATCGTCTTCAATCGGATTTTTCTCGCGTACCGGCGCATGTACGAATACGGCACCCGGTTGACATTACGCCAGATTACCGAGCATCTCGCGTATCTGGTGACCTCCGGGCTTGAGGAGAGTGACATTGCTGAGATGCGGGAGAAGCACCAATCTCCACTTAAAGCGGAATTCATGTTCTTCAACCGCTTCTTCGGGGACAATGGCAAGGAGGGGCATCCGGGAGCACTGCAGATGCGGGCGGTCTCGGAAATCAGCAAGCAAGGTTTTGGAGAAAGGCCATGCCCAAGATGGGAACGGAAGCTTTGGCTCAAGTTGAGGGACCGGTATTTCCGCTTGGGTGTAGATGATTGCGACGCGGAGTTCGATCTGCTTCGGGAACACGGGTCAGGACCGGGCAATGACAACAAACCCGGTTTAAGTCCCGACCAAGCGCGAGAACAGGTCCGCCGTATGCTTTACTTCCTCTACGATTTCCCGAAGGGGGAGGTATCGTACTTGATTCAGTTCCTCAACTCTTCAACCATCCTGTGCTGGCAGGAATGGCAGAGCCCGGGTGCACGCCTGGAAATGACGGAAAGGAACGTGCTTGAGCGTCGCATATTTCATGTCTTACAGGAGCACTTTACCGGTGTCCGTCTGCCTGAGGGCGTGACTGAGCATGACCGCCGGCTCTACATTACCCTGAGCCGCGGCAAGACTAAAATTCGGCAAAGCGCACAGGTAGTACTGGCGCAGATCGATTGGAGCAATGAAACAGCACTTGAATTAACACGGAGTCAGAACGCTGCCGGGGGAGGCCGTACCGATTTGGAACTTAAAGGGCGCGGCCGCATTAATGGTGCAAACCTTTTATTGACGCTGCCATTTCTGGACTATGTGGTCATGCGGCATTATGGCGAAGTAGGTGAAATTCTACAGCCCGCTTATGTGGAAAGGCTGGAACGCTTCAAAACGCAAGTGCTACAACGCGCCAAGGAGACCCGCTCCGACGTCATGCTGGTTCGCCTGAAAACCGACCATACGTTCAGACGGCAACAATACACGATCCTTGACGGGATACTGGAGGTAAATGATGTCTTGTGAATCATTTCCAATCGGCATAGCCTATGATGAAAATCCCGACAATCCGGCCATCCAAATGTTTGGAAATCGACTGTTCAAGGATCAGTCCCCGACGGAACTGCTGGTCGAATTCCTATTGTTGATGGCCTCCTCCAAACGGATTACTAACGGAGGCGTGCCGTTTTCCACTCCACTGCCAGACGTAGAGACCCTTACAGGATGGCCGGACATGGGGACACTTCAATATGCCCCGAAGGCGCGGCTCAACCTGAAACTCTTCGCTTTCATGGGGGCATCACGGCTGGATTCGCGTCACGAAACGCACCGGCAACATTACAAGGAATTGTTGGAGCGGCTGCAGACCAACATTAGGGTGATGGAAGGCGGCGCTGAGAACGATGTACTGCGGACACTGGAAAATCTATTCCTTGGTTTCCAAGGGGCAGGATCCGGCCGCACGTGGTGTGCTCAAAGCTTCCTGCCCGTTTGTCCTGGTATCATAGCCGGAGAAACCATTTGGAATGAGACAGCCGCTCGACGGAATCCTCCTGCAGATTGGGATGATGCGATTGGGAACCTCCAAGTCTATTTCACGATGAACAAGCATCGTTTTCTCGGACGCGGGGGCGAGGTGTGGTACCTGCAATTATGCAATGCCCTGCGTCAGAAGCCGGAATCGGTGGTGGAGTGGGTAAGAGAAAGCGGGGTTGAGATCGAACCGCGGGAACAAGACCCAGCGTGGCTGCATGCGGCATTGCAGCGCGAACTGGGGCGATTGCTGACCCATTGTCCGCAGACGGTGACTGACATCGCCGAGTTCATTGACTCAGGCGTTGAGCGTGATACACCGAAAGCAACAGACATGCGAGATCACACACCGCGTTTTGTTGATGCCGGTTGGTGTCCAGCGGACAGTTGGCAGGAAGGCTATCTATTTGCTGTTGACCTGCTGCGCCTGTGCATGGCTAATTTGGATGTCATCGAACGGCTGGAATTGCTCGAAATTGCCTGTGCCATGCAGGTGTTGCGCAGTCTATCGGTGCAAAGCGTCCGTCATTGCCCGCCTGAACGCACAGTCTCATGGCCCGGCTACCGCCTGGCAGTATCTGCTCCGGATGAAAAGCGGTTGCCGGTCAAACGTATCTCCCAGCACACGGCCAAGGCTACAGAGAAGTTGGTCTACCGCGCCATCCGTTGCGATAAGGTAGAACTGCCTTCCAATGTAGATGATAGAAATAAGATACTGAAGAATGCCGATACGAGTTATGGCGGTAAGCTGTTCGTTAGCACGGCAAAACGTATTGGCTTGTTGGTGCCGCGACGCGGGCCCGGAGCGCGGTTCACCCTGAACGAACAATTGCTGCGCTTACTGGTAGTGACTACCGTTCCGGTCGGCGGCCGGCTTACCTATGACAGCTTCAAGGAACTTGTGGAGGCGAGACACGGGCTGGTGTTTGACGCTGATGGTTTTGCCCGTGCCAGCACTTGGGCGGACGGTGTGGGTGATGTCCATCTTGGAAGCCACTGTGATGCGTGGTTTCAAGAGATGCTGAAGGCCGCGGGCCTGCTGATAGAACTCTCAGATTCGTGTGCTTTGGTCGAAAATCCGGCAACGAATGGGAATTCAGAATGACTAGGAGCGCTAAATCATGAGCTATTTTACGGACTCCGCGTGGAAGTCGCTCGACAAGAAGGTAAGAAAGATCAAGCTGCAATGGGACGGTGTAGCTGGCAGGAGATTGTTGGTAATGGTACCTGCGTTGTCGGAAAGCGCTACGCTGGACTTGGCGGAAACGGTAGCCAGCAGATGTACTGCCGATAAGACGGTAGATCTGACTTTGAAAATCGCTCAAGTAGTGACGAATGACTGGTCTTCATCAGGTTTGGCCAAGGCAAGAGCCCAGGACTGGCTGGACGACCGAGGCAACCTGACCTACTACCGCAGCAATCTACCCGCAGTTCCAGGGAAAGTCAGCTTGCTTGTGCTTTGTGGCGCTGACCGCGTGACAGATGCCGGCAGCCTGGAGGATTTCTACCGGTGTGACCTGGAAACGGTCTGGCAGGTTGAAATGAGGAGTAGTTTCCAATCCTGGACATGGGCCAAATTGCAAAGCATTGGCATTGCTTATGACCAACCCTCCGAATTGAGAGAATTCGATCGTTTGATGAAGCCGCTGTTGGAGCAGGGCCGTGCGGATCTCTTGCAGATCAGCGCATGGTTGGATGCCCTGGATTTAAACGCAGCGGGCACGGTCCGTAAAGCGCAGCATATCATGCTTGGCCAATATGAGTCTTTTCAACTTCCAAAGTTCACCAGGTTCCCACTGGGACGGAAACGGGTCACGTTGGGCCCATACATCGAAAAAGCCCATGCTTTCTTTACATATACCTTGTTCCTCGACAAGAAGGAACGGGATAAAGCGGCGAAAGCAATCAGGCAGATAAGGCAGAGCATTGACCTGGGGGAAGATACAGGACTGCCAATAGACGATGATGATGTGCGCGGCCCGTATGAGACGGGGGAAGCTTTCCTGGAAGGGTTGAACAACTACATACAGACAGAAGACCATGACGACCGAGAAAGATTGCGGCAGTGCGACTTTGTAACGATAATAGATAAGATATTGAAGTTTCGAAGAAAGGTGGAAAAACCGGAACGAGAGAGTTTGCGTAAGCTCTCGGGAAGCCCGGTGGAGATGGTATTGCACGCTTTTTGGCAGACGTTCCGGGATTTCAAGCGCGACAAACGATTTAACAATGCAGAGCTGCAACGCGTTGAGATCGCGTGTGACCAATTTAAACACGATTACGAAAATACTGCGGACAGAACCGACGCAGCAATTGATCGCACCGATCTGGCGCGGCAGTACTTGATGCGCCTGCTGGGAGGCGTGGATGAATTAGTCGCAGCGCGTGTGGAGGTGTCAGGCGCTGACGGGCAAATCGTGCCCGTTGCTTGCAGACTCGCTGACGAAGAAGTTGCATGCCGCTATAGCAAGACTGCGGAACCACGACTGGAGTTCTCCGTTTACTTCTTGCACGAGGCTGGTGGTAAACCGTACCGCCGCAAATTCGCGTGGCGATTGCCGGAAATCCAGACATATCGCATAGCGGAAGCCTTGCTCCACTGGGCCAAGGATGCACTGGAGGAAGATCAAGGAGTGTGGAAATTACCTGTATTCCACCTTCCATACTATGAAGAGCTTCTGCGCGCTACTGACGATGAAGAGACTCGCCGCGTCATGCTGCATTGCATTCGCGACGCGCATCCGGACGATGCCAAGTGGACCAACCTGTTGGGGCGGGAATGGTTGGCAAGTGGTGATGTTTTGCTCCCCCACCTGAAACGATTGGCGGACAGGTACGCTCGTTTCGTTTTTGCAGCCTACATAAGTGGTCTGCATGCTGCGCTTTTCGGTGAGGAATGGACACAGTTGCGGCAGGCCTATACTGCTGCATGTGAATCAGTGGTCCAGGACGGTGCTACGGCGGAATCACAGATGTTGGCGATGTTGATGCGTACCTTTTTAGTGGTACAACGACGCAGCGCGGAATTCGGTGTGGCTTGGGGAACGGAACCTTTTGAACGTTCCGGGGTAGCGACGGTATTGCACCCAGCCGTCTTGGAAATGCTAGAGGCTAAGATTATTTTTCTGTTCTCTTGCTTTAATGCTGCCGTTGCTTCGGAACAGCAACGAGATGACCGGCGCAAGGCGTTCGCCGAGAAGATCTGGAATGGCTACATCGACCTCGCATCTATTCAATCACCGATCGCCGGTTTGCTTTACAACGAAGACCTGAACTTGGATACCAACATTCGGGGTCAGGAATTGATTCATCGAATTGGTTCTCCTGAGCAAAGCGAAGCAACGCTTTCTACCCGCCTCCTTTTACGTTACGACAGCGTCAACGAGGAAGAAGAGGTAACGGACACCGAAATGTTCCGCGAGAGTCGGGAGTCAAAGCTGCTCTTTCGCCTGATGACGGATTATTTCCGGCTGCATCCGCACGCCCGAGACGGTTTGACGCTGGCGGTTTACCGCAACCAGGATATACAAACGGTCATTGCCGCTGTTCACCAGTATCTGAACAAACTCGCTGATGAGAAGGACCGGCGCTATTACGTCCTATCGCCGGAGCGTCGAAAGCCCTACGCCATCGGTGTGACTATCTTTACCGAATCGGGCGACGACGTGGATGTAGCACGTTGGATCGAGCAATGGCGCGAAAGATGGGAGGCTGCGGAAACAGAGAGCAAGTTTCAGGCTTACCGTCGCTGCCGTTTTTCGGTAGCTCATCGGATTGTTCAGACCGTGCAACTTTCGTCCTTTCAAAGGCTTATCAACGACAGTCTAGAGGCTGACATCGTGGTGCTATACGATTTCATCGGTGCAGGCCAAGGTGGCAACAGGTTTGCGGAGGTCACCCCTTTCGATATTACCACAAGGACGTTAAAATTCCCGATTTTGGAAAAGTCCTGTTGTGCGGTGCGCCATCCTACAGACAGTTACAAGCGCTCACGGGTGATGAGCAATCTACAGTTCAACATAGGCATGCTGCTCACCCAAATCATGCATAGACTCAAGAATCAAGGAGTACAGCCAGGCAGGGAATTCGTTGTTCTTGGCATAGGAGATTTCGCGCCTTGGCGGGGGGTCATCGATGCCATGCATGCCAAGGCCGAATGGGTGATTTGCATTGATCCAAATATGGACGATCGCTTGATTAAGATTCCGGCCGGGGGAAATAGGCGCGAACGCGAAATCATCGGATTCGGATCCGGGGTAGGTTCCCATGGCGAGGCCAATTATACGATTTCAACCGAGCAGTTCTCGCTTGCCGACATTCACGTGCGCCTGGCCGCATCCATTCAAGAGGTGTATGCAGCATGTAACTGGAGCGGCGATGACTGCCAGGCGGTGGCCAAGAGCGTGCTGCACGAAGCTCGTGAGCTTTCGGGGCTGTCCCTTGTGCGTGCAACCGGAGTCGGCCACTACATTCGTGATTTCATGGCCTACTCGTTGACCCGCAAGATATTGCGCGAAAAACGCAAGGTGCTGTGCGACAATTTGGTTTCGCTGGACGCATATCGGCACTGGTTCGACTTGGCGGACAACGAGAGCCGCCCTGATCTGATGTGGCTGACAGCATGGTTAGATGAAAACAAGCGCGTTTGTATAAGTATCCGATTAATTGAATGCAAACTGGCTCAGCAGTCGGAAGAACACTTGATCAAAGCCCGAGCCCAAATCAACAACGGTCTGCGCGTGCTAGTCCCGGCCTTTGTCCCGCGCAACAAGAGTGATGGGGCATTAGGGGAAGACAGCCGACCTGATCAACGCTACTGGTGGCTACAGCTCCATAGGTTAATCGCCAGTAAAGCCGAAATTGAAAATATCGAACAATCTGAGGTTCTTTCGGCTCTGGAGCAACTGGCCGATGGCAATTATGAGATCGAATGGGGCGCTGCAGTATTCGCATTTTGGAGCGACAGTAACGCAGCGCTCCCCACGCGCATCGGGAGTTGGACGGTAGGCGAAGCGGACGAGTTGAAAACTGACATCTACGTCATGGGTAACGAATTCGTGCGCAGGCTGGCATTGGACGGTACGGGGTTCCCAGTGACCTGGCCAGAGTGGGAAAACCTCGCTTCCGCAGGGCCTGGTAATGTCTGTGATGGCCTCGAAGATATTGAATTGCCTCCCGGAGATGATGACGATGAAGACTCACCGTTGTGGGCCGATCAAGATGACGGCGAGGAAAGCGAAGATGTGGAACCTACTGAGGCAAGTCTAGACCAAGAGGAACCGCAAATTCAAAGGCAACGAACCGAGGCCTCACATGTAAAACTATATTCTGAATCCCAGACTGCTGCTACGGGTCTGATTCCTGAGGAGACGCCAGGTAATGAACCAAGCGCTTTGCCTCCTATCATCACGGAGGCTAAAAAAGGCCTCGTAGTAGAGCCCCAGCCGTTTCCCAATCGCATCCTGTTGGGGAGGACGCTCAGCGGGGGCAAACCGGTCTACTGGGAGTTTGGGCACCCAGAGCTTGCAAACCGCCATATGCTGGTTTTTGGAACCTCCGGCATGGGAAAGACTTATGCTATTCAATGCCTGTTGAGCGAGCTTGGGCGTGTTGGACAAAACTCCCTGATCATCGACTATACAGATGGTTTTATTCCAAGTAAGCTGGAAAAAGCGACCGCGACATGTTTAAAGCCGACGCAACACTTCATCCAGCGAGCGCCATTGCCGATTCGGCCATTCAAAGCACAGATCAGCCATGAAGCCGGAATGGAATTTCGGGATAGCCCCATAACAATCGGCAAGCGGGTAGCCTCAATATTCAAGAGCGTTTATGAGCTTGGCAATCAACAATTCCCCATTTTGATTGATGCTATCAGCGAGGGTGTCGAGCGGTTTGGCGACAACTTCAGCTTAGATAGACTCCTTGAGATCCTTCAGACCTACATCGAGGATGAAATTCATGGGACCGGCACAGTGCGGACGACAGTTAGCAAGTTGAAACCGTTCATCCAGAGCAATCCCTTCTCGGACGACGTGAATGGAATTGGCTGGCAAGAGCTTTTCAGCGATGCGGGTTGCCGCTGTCACGTGTTTCAGTTCTTTAAGGTCGACAAACATTCGGCACGCGCATTGATTGAGTTCGTCTTGTGGGATCTGTATGCCTTTGTCAGCAGCCATGGGAACGAGGACACACCTCGGGTAGTCGTGCTTGATGAAGTACAGAACCTCGATCTCGGTCCCGATGCTCCTGTCGCTAAATACCTTACGGAAGGTCGAAAACACGGGCTTGCCATGATCACAGCGACACAAACAGTGAAGGGAGTTGGTGGAGTCAATGATGCCCGGGTTAGTCGTTTTTTTCAGGCCGAACATAAGTTGTTTTTCAAACCGACCGAGAATGAAATGCGCGAACACGCTCAACTTCTACACAACGCCATCAGCAACGTCAGCATACAGGATTGGGCAACTCGACTAGCTTCCCTCCAAAAGGGTGAGTGCTGGTCCTTGGGCCGGAGCTTGAACGAAGCGACAGGGAGATTGGTCTTTCAAGCACAGCGCATCAGGATAACCTCGCTGGAGGAGCGAGGGTTCAATGCCTGAGGCAGCAGAACATAGTCGCCTGCCGCGGAACTTCCACAAGACGTTTAAGCCTGAGCGCCAGTACATCAACGCCATGTTGCGATATGCGGCTTCCGGCAAGGAGGGAGACTATCAGGCCATTGCCGCTGCTACGGGTATTCCGACGGGCACGTCAAGCGGTAAGGTTCCAGCCATCTTGGATTATTGCAGAGGGATGGGGCTGATACGATTGGCGGGACAGGACCGGTCTTCAATCAAGAAGCCGGATTTGACACCTTTTGGCCGGATCGTGCTGCTGGAAGATCCCTACCTGAAGGTCAGTGTCAGCCAGTGGATAGCACACTTAAACCTATGCGGTCCCCTCGCCGGAGCAGACGTGTGGTACCACACCTTCTTTGCCGGGACACAGGCTCTCGGGATGAATTTTACCAGGACAAAGCTTGAGACCCATTTAAGTGTCATTTATGGGGTCGAGAAAAGCGGTCTCATAGGGCCTCTGGTCGGGACATACGAGGAAGATGCCGCTTTTAAGATGTGTGGCGTGCTGTCCGTGATAGAGGGCATGATTGTGCGACGGCCAGCACCTATCGGAGTGGAGCATGGGCTTGCTTATGGCGCTTGGATACTTCAGTTGATGAGCGACCATTTTCCGAAACGGCGACAGGTGCCGATTACGGATCTCGATGCCACAGCCGGGTGGCGCACAATTCCGGGGTGGGATGTCTCCAGCCTGCAGAGGGCGCTGGAACTCGTTGAGCGCAAGGGAATGATTGAGGTTGACCGACATATGGAGCCTTGGCTTCTGATCCCGAAATCTGGGCCTGATGAGACTTGGGGGCGCATCTATGACGATATGCTATGAAAGGAGGCCATATGCCTCAACGGCTTAATGACATCGTTCGCTTCCGAGGCGATCGCTTATTCAATGGAGCGGTCAGTATAAGTTGGTTTGGCACGGATGAGGCAAAATCCAATGCGGCCAGTCAAGCATTCGTTTTCCATGGTCCGAAGTACCACGGGGTCCAGCAGGAAGATGTGGGCAGCGGACATGGGCATCGTCTCATGGATACAGCAACTCTCGCCTACGCTGTAGTTCGAAGATGCTATGGGTTGGAGGATCAGCCATTTACGCTGGCTATAGCCGGATATGGCACTGGCAAATCGCACTTGGGGCTAACGCTTGCGAGTCTACTCAGTGTGCCTGATGGAGAGAGCGCCCAGAACGTGCTTTCCGCCATAGAGACCGCAGATGCCGGAATAGGATGCGACATCCGGGTCTTGCTGCAGGAGGCACGACAGCCGTGTCTGGCTCTTACCCTAAACGGAATGCAGAGTTTTGACCTTACCGCCGAGATCACGAAGCAGATTGTGCGGACCCTCAAAGCCGACGGACATGACCCAAAGCCTTTGGATGATCTTCGGCCCAGATTTGGTCAGGCCGCGAGCCTAATCCGAATGTCGAATGAGGGAGTCGTAAGGGAACTTTTGGCGGCATGCGAAGCTACGAGTGTCAAGGATATTCTCACCGGCCTGGATCAACATGATGAACAAGCTTACGCGAAGGTACACGGTTTCTTTGCAGCACAAGGAATGCCTATTAGGGCGCTCAGTGGAGAATCCGTTCGGGATGTCATTGACGTCACGGTTCGCGAGTTTTGCGGTAAAGGAAAGCCCTATCGATGCCTTATAGTACTGTTTGACGAGTTTGGAAAATATACCGAGTTCGCAACGGTTCGTAGTCAGATCGCCGGCAGTGGGGTTCTGCAGGACTTGTTTGAGGCAATACAGGCGAACGCAAATAGCGCATGCTTCTTGGGATTTATCCAGTTTGAGCTGAACGCATACGTACAGCGCGTAGCCCCTGAGCACAAGAATGAGATTCTGAGGTACGTGACTCGTTACCAGTCAGCCAATCGGGTCTACCTGTCCATCAACCTGGAGACACTGATAGCGAGCCTTATCGAGAAGTATCAACATGAGCTTTTAGATAAGTGGTTTGACGGCGAGAGGGCGAAAGGCGATTCGGCAGTCATAATGGAGAACCTTGCCCGATGGTTTCCTCAGTCGAAGAACCACAGCCTTTGGGGCGATTCCGAACAGTTTCATGGTGTTATTCGCAAGGGGTGCTGGCCTCTGTCACCTTATTCTACGTGGTTCCTCTTCTATCTTGCTTCCGCTGGAAAGCACCTGCAGGAGCGATCTGCGCTTGCCTTGCTGGGCGATGTTTTTCAACGTTACGAAAAGGCGGAAGTGCCTGACGCTGGGAATTGGTCGCTATCGCCAGCCGACTTGTGGTCGGATGCTCTTCAACAGGAGCTCATCAGTTCTGAGGAGACTGGCCAGCAAGGGGCCATTGCCCACGCTTACGCTTCGGTGATGGCAAAGCATGGATCACGTCTGTCTCCGAAATTGCAGCATCTCCTCTGCGCTGTTGTCATGGCATCGAAACTCGGCCTCCAAGCATCAGGCAAGGACGACGCAATCGAGGCGTTGGGGGAACTGTCGGGTCTGAAACGCAGCGATGCGTATGACGGCGTCAGACTCCTTCAGGAAGAATACAACGTCATGGAATGGGACGAGGCCTTTAAAGCGTTCGACATTCTTGGTGATGCGGTCCCACGTACTCAATTCCTGTCTTTTGTGCGCCAACGTGTTGCGAGTTCCTATGATGAAGCCGGAAAGGCAAAGCTGTTCGCCAGCAAAAGTGCCGAATGGTGTGATCTGCTCAGTAACCTAGAGTGCGATTTCGCAGAAGAGAACAGAATCACGACACGAGAATGGCGTTATCAAGCCGTGACATCCAATCTAGACTATCTCCCTCAGCAGATCATGATTGCCAGCAATCGTTGGGCTGGAGCCGTGGCGGTAGATGATCCACGGGGCACGATTATATATACCTATGTTGAGCAAAGCCGAGACCCGGTTGCTATTGTGTCAGACGCCCGGAGGCTCTTGAAGACTAAAGCGCAAGAATATGGGGCGCCAGCCTTGCCAATTCTAATTGTACTCTTGTGCGACGAGAACGGCACATTGGGACAGGCTTTGGCGGAGTTTGCTGTCCTTGAGGAATCACTCAGCGAAGAGGACCGTGTGAGGTTTGGTAATCTGATCGGCGCCCACAAAGAAAAGTTGCGTAAGGTGATCCGTGAACAAGTCGAAAGTTTGGTGAAGCAAAGGCGCTATATTACCGGACTTAAAGAAGGGTTGGAGATGCAACGACTCAGCCGAGCAGGAACGGGGTTGTTCGCAAAGATATACAAGACTCCCATACCTTTTCCCTTTGACGGCTTCAGTACAGCAAGAGGGAATGCTGCTGACACTTGCCAGGAACTCACGCTCGAATTGTTTCTTGGCAATCTTGACTACGACGGGGCTATTGCAAAGCCGGTTAAGTCAAAGAACAGGGCTGTAACGGTTTTGAAGGAAACGTGGGGAATATTCACAAAGAACGGTAATGTTTCCAGGCGGCCTGCGTATCCAGCCTTACGTGCGATCACGGAAAAATGGGATGACGCTTTGGCAGCAGATGAACGGCGATTGCCTGTTGCGGATGTTATCCGTCAACTTTGCCGTCCTCCGTACGGCGGGAATATTGCTTCAGCGGGGCTTCTCTTGAGTGTTTTTGTTGCACCGCGTGTTGACAAACTCGTTGCCGTGCGGAACGGGAAGCAATTAGCCATTTCCCAATGGGTGCAGGAAGGAGTTTTCCGAGGCAAATTCATTGACTTATCGGCTCTTCATGGCGTGGACCTTATTCTTCTCGGCGAGACGTCCTCGGAATGGGAAACGCTCTTAGATGAATGGGAGCAGGCCGAGAGTCATCTTGCACGCAAAAGCTGTCTAGAACGGTCCTGTGAGCTAAAGAACCGTGTGCCAGTTCCGCCTTTATTGGGGTACCAAGAGGTGCATTTGCGTGATCAGGCGTTGACGTCCTCAGAAATGATGGTAAAGATGGAGAAGGCGCAGGATGAGGCTATGTCTAAGATGGAGAAAGGAGAAAGATATCGTGATGTCAGCAAGTTGACGTGGGGAGCTGTGGCCCTCAAAGAGCTCTGTGAGAAAATGGCTGCCGAGGGACCCCTTTGGGCTGACTCCCAGATTGCTGAAGTCCAACCGCACTACGAGAGGGCTCGCCAAGCTATCATTGTGTTCTTCCCGGACTGGCTATCCCAACAGACACCTATGAACGATGCTCCTGAATCTGTAGGAGATTTCAAGCACAAAATGCTCCGCATAGTGGGAGGAAGCTTAAAAAAACTGGGGCTGGAGCCGCAGTTTCAAGAGTTGGAGACGCACACGCTTCAGGTGATCCGAAAAGCAGAAACAATAGCAGAAGCCCACCAGCTTCTGCGGGATGTGAATTCATGGCTGACCACACATGGCGATGCCATTCGCATTGTGCGGATTGCGGAAATACGAGGCCTTGTTGAGGTCGGCAACAACTATTCTAGAAAGCTGCAGGGCATTGCGGGCCGCATACAAATGCCTGAGATTGTCGAGATTCGCACACAACTCTCAGGGTTCTTAACGAAACTGAAGAATGCAGAAACAGAGACCGTCAAGCGTGCATCTCGACTCTGGCAAACCAAAATTCAAACCGAGGAGGACATAGACTCTATCCTCGGAGAAGTGGAGTCGTTGGTTGGTGCATTCGAAAACCTGTCTAGGGATCTTGAGGATCTGCAACTCATGCGACGAGCGCTCAGGCTATACCACAAGGACTATACACGCCTCTCGGACGAGAACTTGAATTGGGACGAGTTCGAGACCTTAGCTGAAGAGATTCGAAAGGAATGGGTTGCCACCCTTGGGGAAGAGGAGCCGCCATGGCTACCTGACGACACAATGGATGGTTTCGTCCAGGCTATTTCAAAACGTCGCAAGCGAACTAGCACAGCATGGATTGAGTCGATAGAAGCCCAAGTTGAAAGTATTCCAGCCATGCTGGCAGACGAAGCCAATCGTTTCCACAATCGAGTGCGCACCCCTCCCCCCCTCGTGACAGATCCGCATCTTACGCGCGCGGCAGTTGTAGTTAGGAAAGTGCGGGCGCGGTTAGATGCCCTGAGTGTTGAGTGGTTGCTTGAAAAATTCAAGGAATTGCCGCCAAAGGCAAAGAAGGATTTTCTGCAGCGAGCCCAAGAACTTGGGGCTAAAGGGGACATCCAGTAAAGACAAAGGGGAATGGGGTTGAATTTAGGCGTTTTTTTTTAATTGAGGGGGGGTCACGTCTTGATTAGCACATTAGCTGACATCTTCTTACACAAGGTTGAGGGGGCAAATCTTAATCAGGGGACTTGCGGGCCATCCATAAATAAGTAAATAACTATCTTTAAAGCATGGGAAGACTTATACATTCTTACGGGTCGTTCGTGCAGAACGCACCTTATTCCCTTTCGATTTTTTTCTTAGAAAAATACCTGCCCCAATTGGAGGTCGCAAATTGCGACCTTCAATCTTCAAACTCCGTTTTAGGCATTCAAAGGTCTCAACATGTCTACATCATGGACATGTCACGACAATGTGTCCATGAATTTCGATTTCATCGACACGTTTTTTCAATTGGCTGGATCGCCATAGTAATAAGGCCGTGTAATTCCAAGTCTATTCAAAACCTTTCTTCTCCCAACAATATAATTTGACTATTTTAACGTCACAATTATATGTTGAAAAAAAGGAAGACCTTATCAAGGCTATTTGACCACTATCGGCATGTCCGGAAGACGTTGGGCAATTAGAAGGGCTTGCTCAACACAATCTTCAATAATCGAGAGGTGATGGTTTGAAAAAGGGTGGATCGTTATTTTCGAAGATCATTGAGAAGTCGATTTCTGCTTCGGTGGAATAACAATAAAACTGGGAGGCATGGCTGGCACAGCAGGGAAAAAAGTTCACAGAAGAACAGATTCGCTGGCTTGAGATGATCCGTGATCATATTGCAGGGAATTTGAGTATTGAAACAGATGATTTTGAATATGCGCCTTTTTCGCAGGCAGGTGGCATTGGTAAAGTATATCAATTATTCGGTGAAGAATTAAATATTATGCTTGATGAGTTAAATGAACGACTTGTGGCATAACGAAAAAGGATATTATAATGTCTAATGATGTATCTGTTGAAACAATCGTCAGTAAAATATATATAATTCGAGGTCTTAAGGTCATGCTGGACAGGGAACTGGCAGAGCTTTATGAAGTAGAAACTGCTCAATTGAAAAGAGCTGTAAAGCGGAATATTGATCGTTTCCCGGAAGATTTTATGTTCGAACTTACAAAAAAGGAATTGGATCATTGGAGGTGCCAATTTGGCACCTCCAATAGTGATAAGATGGGATTAAGGTATAAACCAATGGCCTTTACCGAACAGGGTGTAGCTATGCTTTCAAGTGTTCTCAACAGCAAACGGGCTATTCAAGTAAATATACAAATAATAAGAACTTTTACAAAGCTCAGACAAATGGTTCTTGACAATAAAGAACTTCGAAAAGAACTTGAAGAGTTAAAACAAATAACTGATGAAAGGTTCCAGATTGTTTTTGAGACGTTAGATCAATTAATAAATATTGAAAATAAGCCAAAGAAAAAAATCGGCTTTACAGCAAAAGAAAAACGCAGTTCATACGGTAAGCCAAAGAAAAACAAGCATTAAGGTCTCATTCTGTGACCTTACAGAGAGGCCGATATTCAAAATGTTGTGAGGCAGGCAGGGGGCGTTGGCGGCGTGAGAAATAAAAAAGTGATCAATGATCTAATTACTTCGCAAGATGACGTACTGCCATCAGGTTGCAGAAGGTGACGCTCTTAACTATTTAACTTGCAATTTGATTCACACATCTGAATGATATGAAGAAAATATTTTTTAACAGGGCCTCCTTCATCGGGAAAAACTACTGTCATCAAGAAAGTGATCAAGGAAGTGGACATGGCCTCTGACCTGATGAAAGCCATGTTCGGCCGTACCGACCAAGTCGAAGCCCATGAAGCCCATGAGGCCCATGTCACACCACAAGTGACACCCCAAGTCACGCCCCAAGTCCTGCAATTGCTCTCCGTTCTGAAAGGTGCCAAGAATCGAGATACGCTGCAACGTGCCCTGGGATTAAAGGCCAGAAAAAATTTCCGCCTCTTGTACCTGGTTCCCGCTCTGGAAGCCGGTCTAATCGAGATGACGATCCCTGACAAACCTCAAAGCAGCAAGCAGAAATATCGGCTAACGGACAAAGGGCAAAAATTGATTCAAGATTCCAAATTCAAGATTGAAGGATTGGATATGACAAAAATCGAAAAGTTTGAAGAGTGGCATGAAAAAGGCCATGAAGACCCCCTTTTCGGGGCTATCGCACAGCTTGCCACAAATGCAATGAAGCAAGGCTGTACCATACAGGCCGCACTTGCACTTGTCTCGCAGGCTTTTCGGTTTGCGGATCAGATCATTGAAGACTTTGAAACAAAAGAGCCGTTGGCAGAACCTGTAGCTTGCAAGGCCGGGTGCCACTACTGCTGCTGTTATGAGGTTGTTTTAACTCCTGTTGAGGCCTTGCTTTTAGGAAACCGCGTCAAAGAGACTTTCTCTGAGAGTGCGCTTGCCGACTTGATGAAAAAGATCGATAGAATCCTTTTCCTTAGAGACGGAAAAGACGCTGAGGAAAGGGCAAAGGTCCTGCACGATACCCCGTGCATCTTTCTTAAAAGCGGCAAATGCTCTTTCTATGATGCGCGGCCCTTTGTTTGCCGGGCCTTGCATTCTTTAGATGGAAGCATGTGCAAAGAGGCAGTAATGTCAAAGAGACGTGTAGTTGAATTTACCGGTTATAATCATAGGTACTATGTTTTTGCGACAGCAAAAGCAGCACTGAACCAATTTTTTGAACAGATGGGCTGTCAGACCGCTGAGCTTACAATTGCAAAGGCCATGAAACACTACTTTGAGCGTTCCGACTGTACCGAAGCCTGGCTTCGGGGAGATGAGGTTTTCAGTTCTTCCTGTGTCTCTTCTAAGACACGGGGGCAGAAGGGGGCGCTCCTGAAAACAAAAGACAGAGGTCTTCATTTTTGACAAGGTAAAGCTGAGACGGACATTGCCAGCAGACCGGCCTGTACGTTAACGCACGCAGACATGCGATATGCCGGAAGGTAAGTATTAAATGAAAAACAATCTCCCTGATAAACAGTCAAATTTCCTTCTCTACACCGGAAACGATGGTAAGGTGAATGTTGAAGTCTTTCTGAAAGACGAAACTGTCTGGCTGACGCAAAAGGCTATAGGCGAGCTTTTTGGCAAAGAAAGGAGCGTCATCACCAAGCATCTGAAAAATATTTTCGCCAGCGGTGAATTAGAAGAAAAAAGCAATGTGCAAAAAATGCACTTTAGTCATTCGGATAAACCCATCCAATTTTACAACCTCGATGTTATCATTTCGGTCGGCTACCGCGTCAACTCCTACCAGGCCACGCAGTTTCGTATCTGGGCCACCAGAACCCTGAAAGAATTCATCATCAAAGGCTTTGTTTTGGATGACGAGCGTCTCAAACAGGGGAATCAGGTTTTCGGTAAAGATTATTTTGACGAATTGTTAGAGCGTATTCGGGAAATCCGAGCCAGTGAACGACGCTTTTATCAAAAGATTACCGATATATATGCCCTCTCCGCTGATTATGATAAAAATGCGCCTATTACAAAAGACTTTTTCGCTACAGTACAAAACAAGCTGCATTGGGCAATAACCGGGAAAACGGCCGCTGAAATTATTTATGATTCAGCAGATGCAACCAAAATTTACATGGGGTTAACCAACTGGAAGCAGGCGCCGGATAGGAAAATTCTGAAATCTGATGTGACCATAGCCAAAAACTATTTGAACGAGAAACATATAAAAGAATTGAACCGGATTGTGTCGGCTTATCTTGATTTGGCGGAAAATAGAGCTGAACGCGGAATTCTTATGAAAATGGTTGACTGGATTCAATTTCTTCATAACTTTCTGGAATTATCTAACTATCCCATACTTCAGGATAAGGGCAAAGTAAGTGCCCTGGAAGCAAAACTCAAGGCTGAACTGGAATATGAGGTTTACCGAAAAGTTCAGGATAAAAACTACGTCTCCGATTTTGATAAAGAAATTAAAAGGATAGCAGGTAAAAATGGAAAGAATGACTGAAAACTAAATCAATGAATCTTCAACTGCCGAGGTTTTCTCGGTAGTTCAAATTGAAGGAAAAAGTGGGGCAGAAGGGGACGACCCTAATATATTATTTTTATTGACATTAACCTTATGCAGGAGTAGAAATTTAATATTCAAAATTCCCGCAGGTTCTACCGGGGACGGATGTTCCGTCATTTTTTTCGGGATAAAAAAATAAAAACAGCCTGTATTGTCACCATACCGGTTTTTTTGCCAGTGGCATGCAGGCTTTTGTGTCTTCTTAACAGGATAAAATATATGTCAGTGTCTTTAAATAATGTGCAGAGTTCATCGGTTCTTTCACGTTTTACAGTAAATTTCAGGCAATATCTTAATACTCTCAGTCAGGCCCTGCCTGCTAAAGAGAAACAACTTGATATAATTATTAAAATATTGATCTGTGCGGCTATGGCAGGAATTATTGCGGCAGACATAATATATATGGAACATCTTGGCGAAGTCCGCGAAGAATTGATGGAAATTTCTTATGGACTCGCTTTTATGCTCTTTGCACTGTTCTTTCTTTCAATAAGCATACTTGAATTGATATGGAGATCTTATCTTGTCTGGAAATACAGGCCGGTCTCTCCCTGCTCCCATGATAAACTTCTTTCATGCAGCGTAGTGGTTCCCGCATTCAACGAAGGCAGACAGGTTTACATGACGCTTAAAAGCCTTGCCGCAAGCAATTATCCTTCGGGAAAGCTTCAGATCATCGCTGTTGACGACGGAAGCTCTGACGACACGTGGGATTGGATATGCAAGGCAAAACAGGAGCTTGGAAGGAAAGTCACGGCATTAAAGCTCCCCTGCAATAAAGGGAAAAGGCATGCGCTGTATGCAGGATTTCAGCAGAGCAGGGGCGAGGTTCTTGTTACCGTTGACAGCGATTCGGAAGTGAAACCGGAAACTATTCATAATCTCATAAGCCCGATGGTAAAAAACTTCAGGGTCGGGGCTGTTTCCGGAAATATCCGTGTATTAAACCATGATAAAGGCATAATTCCAAGGATGCTGGATGTGTTATTCGTCTTCAGTTTCGATTTCATACGCGCAAGCCAGAGCATGGTAAACATGGTGATGTGCACACCCGGAGCTCTTGCAGCCTACAGGAAGGACGCCATCATGCCAGTTCTTCAGGAATGGTTGAACCAGACCTTTTTCGGAAGGCCGTCAAATATCGGGGAAGACCGCGCCATAACGAACCTTATCATCAGGGAAGGCTATGATGTTTTATACCAGCGGAATGCAGTGGCATATACCAATGTGCCGACAGGATATATAGGCCTCTGCAAGATGTTTCTCCGCTGGGCACGCAGCCATATACGGGAATCCATAGCAATGTCGGGGTTCGCATTTAAAAAATTCAGAAACGATTCCTTAGCGGGGCTGCGCATAAACCTCATTCTGCACTTGTTAGGGATCATCCTGTCTCCGTTCTTCCTGCTTGCGATGATAGCCTGCCTTTACTGGCAGCCTCTAGGGTTCGGATTATGTGTCATGGTCGGTATAATAATAACATCAACCGTAACCGGGATAGTATATACGAAACAATGCGGAAACTCGGACGCGCTTTTGTCTTATCTGTACGGATTATTTGTCTTTGTAAGCCTCTCATGGATATCGATTTATTCGATTGCAACCATGCACCACTCAGGCTGGCTGACCAGAAGCAACAGCATAAAAAAAGAGACATCATCAACCATTCCGCATAGATTTTATTTTGACTCAGATGGATTCGATTCCGGGAAGGAATTTCCGCTGCAAAGAAGCTCTCATGCAAATCTGTAATAAAAATTGATTATTATTTGATCAACGGAAGCTGGAGTTTCGCGGTCACACTTTGTTCCTGTTCCTTTTATACACACTAAGCCACTCTTCCCTGAATGCCTCAAACCGGTTCTCTCCTACAGCGGCTCTTATATCTTTCAGGGGGCAAAAAGGGATGCTCTTAACTATTTAACTTTCAATTTGATTCACACATGTGAATGATATGAAGAAAAATATTTTTTTAACAGGGCCTCCTTCATCGGGAAAAACTACTGTCATCAAGAAAGTGATCAAAAAACTGGGTCTTCCTGCCAATGGATTTTATACAGAAGAAGAGAGAGCAGATGGGAAAAGGCTTGGTTTCTTAATGAAAACCCTTGACGGCAGAACTGGCTATCTTGCTCATCAGGATATTATATCTGATTTTCATATAAGGCGATATGGGGTAAGTATTGAGAATATCGAAACCATTGCTGTGCCTTCAATCACCCCTGCAAAAAATAATGTCATTATACTTGACGAGATTGGCAAGATGGAATGTTTTTCCGAAGTTTTCAAACAGGCGGCAACCAATGCTCTTGATTCGTCTAATATCGTTGTAGGCACAATAACCCTTGGCGGTGATGATTTTATACAAGAAATAAAAAACAGGGAAGATATAGAAATAAATGAAGTGACTCTTGATAACAGGGATTCACTGCCGGATTTAATATTAAGAAAAATTTCAAATCTCCTGAAAACAAAAGACAGAGGATCAGGTCTTCATTTTTGACATATATTACGGAATGAGCTATTAGAATCCAAGAAGAGAAAGGGGTTACGTCTAAACCAAGGATTAATGAGATGCTTGGTGGCTATAAGATTGCATCTGGTTCTTCTAACACTGCAGCCTTGTTGAACGGCGGCACAACCGGTATATAATAGCAATGGAGGAAATGATGATGAAAAAATTGAGGCCGATACTGTGTTTAGGTTTATTTTTGTTCATTGCATCTGGCTGCGCTTCTATCAACTACAATGAAATAGCGCCCAATGCTAAAACATTCCAGCCGAAAGTGGCTGTTATACTTCCGGCCATCAAGATGCCCGAAGGGACAGAGCAGGACATCGACAAAGTGGTAAAGGCAATTTTTGATGCTGCCACCTCCACAAAACGCTTCGAACGTGTCATAGATCCCATGACAGCAGAATCTCAGATGTCAAATAATAGCGACCTGCAGAACGCCATTCTGGCTTACACATCAAAATTGAGGTCGCTGGCGATTTCCGATAAGGAGAGTGCACTAAAGATCGGTAAAATTTTGCAGGCCGACACCATTATCGTGGGTGATGTGAGTAAATGGAGCTATGGAGCCTATGCCGGTGAAAAGAACGGAGAGGTTGGGATGGCAATAAAAATGGTTGATGTAGCAACCGGTGTCATTTACTGGAAAGCAGCTCACTCAGCCAAGGAAACATACTCTTTGTTCAAGCCGAATCTGGCGAAAATGGCAACTAAACTGGCCAAGAAGATATTTGATTACATGCCGAAACCATAAGCACGCAGGGGTTAGCATGGCGAGCACCTGCAAGAGGATATCCCCTATGCAAATGATAAAAGTGAAAGATAACCAGTGGAATATGAAGCCTGATCAGGCTAAAGCTTTGATGCTTGCTAAACGCCAATTAGCCGAGCTGGTTTTTGATGCAGTAAACCTGGAAGGCATCAATTTTACCCTGCCAGAAATCCAAACGCTGTTAGATGGAGTAACAATCGGCGGACATAAGATATCTGATCAGCAAATTGCTGTAAGCCAGGGTAAGGCATGGCGTACTTTATTTGAATGGATTGAAAAAGGCCGGTTTGAAGTCACGGCTGAAAAAGCATGTGAACTTCATCAAATAGCAGGCAAAGAAGAAGCTTTGGAATGTGGCAGATTCCGTTCTGGCGGGGTTACTATTGCAGGCACTGAGTATATGCCGCCGGAAGCTGTTATGTTGCCTGCTTTATTTGATAATATGGTGGCTCAGGCCTGTAAAATACCGGATATTTATGATCAGGCAATCTTCTTATTTCTTACGATGGCTCGATGTCAATTTTTTTATGATGTAAACAAACGCATGGGACGTTTCATTATGAACGGGCTATTGTTGAGTGCCGGGTATCCTGCGATTAATCTTCCTGCCAGGAGACAGTTGGAATTTAATCAACTGATGCTGGCTTTTTACGAATCTGGTGATCAGAAGCCGATGAATTCCTTTATGCGTTCTTGCATGGATGAACGAATCATAAAAATCATGAAGGCCTAAGCGAGTAGGCAGAAGGGAACATCGTTATGCAACAGACCCAAATTACCGCTTACTTGGCTCCAAAGGGTTTCGTCGATCAGACTGCAGCGGAACTGAAGGGGGTGCAAGCCGTTCACGGCAGACTGGTCATTGCCGGCGGACCGCCGCAAACTTCCTACTGGGCACAGAACACCTGGCTGGAGCCTCGCACACTCAAGATACAGTCCATTACAGACGGCGCCAAAGCCCTGCGTGCCATCCAGCGCAACTGGATCATGTATTCGTTTCGCTGGCATCGTCGCTCCACGTTAATCCATGAGAAACTTCCGCACGTTTCAGCACGGCCATTGCAATTCCCGGAACCTGTCCCTCAAAGCCCGCTGGGATCCTGGACCTTGTTGGCGCCCGACCTTGTTCTGGCGTCAGCACGATGTTCAAGCGCCTTTCCTCACGGGGAGGTGCGGTTTGTGGAAAGCAAACAGGGGCCGCCGTGCCGGGCATACCTGAAACTCTGGGAAGTGTTTTCCCGCATTCAAAAGATGCCGGCACCGGGGGATGCGTGCCTGGATGCAGGGGCAAGCCCGGGAGGATGGACATGGGTATTGCAGCAGCTCGGGGCCAGCGTGCTGGCCGTTGATCGCGCTGACCTGGCCCCTGAAATCATGCGGTTGCCGGGCGTAACATTTCAAAAGGGAACCGCGTTTTCAATTCTCCCGGATCAGGATAGCCTCTTCGACTGGATATTTTGCGATGTGGCATGTTATCCGGAAAAACTCCTGGAATGGGTCTCTATTTGGCTGAATTCGGGAAAATGTCGCAATTTCGTATGCACGGTAAAGTTCCAGGGAAATTCCCATTACGGCGTTATCAAGAAATTTGCCGCTCTTCCGCATACTGCATTTCTCCACCTTTCACACAACAAACACGAATTGACCTGGATTTCTCTTAATGTTTCTTCCCACAACTAAAAATGAGCTGAATGCTCTTGGCTGGAAGTCTCCGGACGTCATACTGGTAACAGGAGACACTTATGTGGATTCGCCGTTTATCGGCGTCGCGATCATTGGAAAGGTACTGATAGATGCCGGTTACACGGTAGGAATAATAGCGCAGCCCGATATCTTAAGTGGAAAAGATATCGAACGGCTGGGGGAACCGAATCTTTTCTGGGGAATTACTTCGGGATGCATGGACTCCATGATATCCAATTATACTCCGACGAATAAACGGCGAAAGCGAGATGATCTGACCGGCGGCGGTCTAAATATCAGACGTCCGGACATGGCGGTTATCGCATATGCCAATCTTGTTCGCCGCTATTTCAAAAAGACAAAACCGATTGTTATCGGCGGGATTGAAGCGAGCCTGAGACGCATCTCCCATTATCATTACGGGTCCGACAGTATAAGGCGGTCCATTCTTTTTGACGCCAAGGCCGATGTTCTTGTCTATGGAATGGGGGAAAAAACGACTCTCGAACTGGCAGAAAACATCCGGCACCGCCGACCGGTTACGGATGTCCGCGGAATCTGCTATATTGCCCCAGAAAAAAAAGAAGGTTACATAGAACTCCCATCCCATGCGGAAGTTGCGGTGGACAGCACCAGGTTCATTGAAATGTTTAAGATTTTTTATAAAAACAATGACCCAATAACCGGAAAAGGTCTTTGCCAGAAACAGGACAGCCGGTATCTGATCCAGAATCCTCCTCAGTTTCCGCTCACGAACGAGGAACTGGACCATGTTCATGATCTAGACTATGAACGGAACGTCCACCCGTATTATGCAGCATGGGGGCCTGTGCGGGCACTTGAAACCATCCGTTTTTCAATCACTACTCACAGAGGATGTTATGGCGACTGTAACTTCTGCGCCATATCAGCACATCAGGGGCAAAGGGTTGTGGATCGGAGCGAAGCATCCATTCTGAAGGAAGCGTCGATTTTAACCAGCCATCCTGAATTTAAAGGCTACATTCACGATGTCGGAGGCCCCACCGCCAATATGTACGGCATAGAATGCAAGCGAAAAACAACCAAGGGCAGATGCCGCAACAAGCGCTGCCTGACTCCGGTCATCTGCAATAAGCTGGAAATCAGCCATCTCCCCCAGATTGCCCTGCTGAAAAAAATCAGGCAGATGCCGAAGGTTAAAAAGGTTTTCATCGGTTCCGGAATACGCCATGATATGGTGCTGAAAGATCAAAAATACGGCCTTAAATATCTTGAAGAGATTATCCAGCATCATATTTCCGGACAACTGAAGGTCGCACCCGAGCATTCCGAAAATCATATCCTTGCGCTCATGGGAAAACCGCCCATCGAGAGCTTTGTGGAATTCTTCCGCCGCTTTCAGGAAATCAACCGGCAGATGGGGAAAAAACAGTTCTTAACCTGTTATTTTATCGCTGCTTATCCGGGATGTACATACCAGGACATGGAGCGTTTAAACCGCTTCAACCGCAGGGTACTCAAGTTCAAACCCAGGCAGATTCAGATTTTTACGCCCTCCCCGTCGACGCCTGCAACCCTGATGTACTATACGGGGAAAGCCTATGACAGCGGAAAATCGATTTTTGTTGAGAAGGACAAACAGAACAAAGAAAAACAAAAAAACCTGATCCTCAAAGGACTTCCGGGTGACGGAAAGGAAGAAGGGGGGCAGAAGGGAAAAGGCTTGGTTTCTTATTTATAGGCGTTCCCCATCTTTATCCCAAGATCAAGGGCTTTTTGGTTTATCTCAAGAAAATCCGAAGGAATGCTGGTTTTAAGAACATTTATAATTGACTCGGATTTAACAAGATCCGTGATACCTATCAAAGCGCCCAGCATGCACATGTTGAAAACTATAGACGTGCCGATATTATCCATTACTGTCTGGTACATGGGCAGTTCTCTCTGCTGTGCATCAACCTTCATATAAGTCTTAACATAACGTGTGTCTGTGATAAGGAGACCTCCGGGTCGTATTATGGGATTGAATTTATTGTAAGCTTCCTGGGTGAGACAGACAAGAATGTTGGGCTGAATAACCTTGGGAAAATATATTGCTGAATCAGAAATTATTACATCAGATCGGGTCGCGCCGCCTCTTGCCTCTGCTCCATAAGACTGGGTCTGCACGGCAATCAGGTTTTCATAGAGAACGGCCGCCTCGGCAAGTATCACAGCAGCAGTTATAATGCCCTGCCCTCCTGAGCCTGAAAATACCAGCCTGTGTCTTTCCATTTCTAATTTCCTTTCATAGCTCTTTTGATTATTTTATCGTACTCGTCACAGTATTCAGGCATCTTTTTCCGGACAAAAATTCCTCTTTCTATCAGATCAGGATCTTTCTGTTTAGCTTTTGAACCAATGGGTGTGGTATTTTTTCTGAAACCCTCCAGCATATCAATGGCGCTTCCCAGCCTGTTTTTTCTTCCAAAATAAGTGGGGCACTGGGACATAATTTCTACCACTGAAAAACCCTTGTGAATTATAGCCTGCCCTAAAATATCCGTCATTTGTTTAGTATGATATGTGGTTGTTCTGCCTACAAAAGAAGCTCCGGCAGCTACAGACAATTCAACAACGTCAAAATCATTGTCTATATTTGAATATGGCGACGTTGCACTCATCGTCCCATAACCGGATAAAGGAGAATGCTGCCCTCCTGTCATGCCGTAGATACGGTTGTTAATGATAATTGCAGTCATATCCATATTGCGACGAGCAGCATGTATGAAATGATTTCCGCCGATAGCCAGGGCATCGCCATCTCCCATGGGGACTATAAGCTTCAGTTCAGGGCGGCTCATTTTTATTCCGGTCGCAAAACTCAGGGCACGACCGTGAATGCTATGAAGGGTGTGAAAATCAACATATCCTGAAATACGGGCTGAACATCCAATACCTGATACCATGACAATTTCGTTTTTATCCAATCCGATTTTTTCTATGGCCCTGAGAAGTCCGTTAAGCACCATTCCATGGCCACACCCGGGACACCAGATATGAGGAAAAAATCTTTCTCTTATGTAATCCTTGATTGCCATAATTACACACCCTTTCCCTCAATAAGTCGCAGTATATTTCTAATATCCGTAGGAGTTATAAAAACGCCATCTATGCGGTTAGCCAGAAATACCCTCTCCGGCCTGTCAACGCAGATCTTCACCGACTGGAGAACCTGCCCGGCGTTCATCTCCACAACAACCACATACTTGGCATCAGCACATTTCTCTTGAACAAGAGAATACGGGAAGGGCCACAAGGTCTGAAGCTCCAAAAGGCCCAGGCTTTCCCCTCTGCTTCTCCGGTTTTCCACTACATGAAGTGCGGAACGGGCAGCCGAACCATAAGAAATAAGTATCGTCCTGGCATCTTCTAAGTAGTATTCTTTATATCGGGCAATTTTATCCGTATTGTTCTCTATTTTATCTACTAAATGCCGTACAAGGCCGTAAGCGATCTTGGGATTATCAGACGGAAAACCCCACATATCGTGAACCATGCCCGTAACATTGTAACGATGTGCTTCACCAAAATCAGATATTGGAAGGCGGCCGTCTTCCCTGGGAAGATAGGGATGAAAGTCCACCCCCTTTTTTACAGATGTCCTAAGCCTTTCAACCAGTGGAATCTCTCCTTTCGCCGGAATAAAAATTCTTTCACGCATATGGCCTACCACTTCATCAAACAGAAGTATCACCGGTGTTCTGTATGTTTCGGCCAGATTAAAAGCATCCACAGTTATTGCAAAAACATCCTGATGGTTTGAGGCTGTCATCACAATTATTGCGTGATCTCCATGGGTTCCCCACCTGGCCTGCATAACATCCCCCTGGCCCACATGTGTTGGAATGCCGGTAGAAGACCCGCCACGCTGAACATCTACAATTACACAGGGGATTTCAGCCATAATAGCGTACCCCAGGGCTTCCTGCATAAGAGAAAATCCAGGGCCACTTGTAGCAGTCATTACCTTATGGCCTGTCAGCGATGCACCGATAATTGCACACAGGGATGCTATTTCATCTTCCATCTGAAGGAATTTGCCCCCTATTTCAGGAAGCCTTTTGGCCATATGCTCTAAAATCTCGGTCGAAGGTGTAATGGGATAGCCTGCATAAAAATCAAGGCCCGCATAAAGCGCTGCCTCCACACAAACCTCGTTTCCCTGAATAAATTTTAAATTTTCATTCATAATAAAACCTTAGTTACTCGCTCTCCTGATCTGTAATTATCTCTATGGCAAGATCAGGACACCTGAATTCACAAAGTTTACAGCAGAGACAATCCTCGGGCCGCTTTGCAACAACCTTATCCCCAGCATCAAGTTCAAGCACCTTTTTAGGACAAAAATACACACATATACCGCACCCTTTGCACCAGTTCCTGTTTATGACATGTTCTTTTAACTTTGGTTCCACCATTCAAAGTTCCTCTCAATTAATGATGGCTTCGTAAAAAGTCCAACTTCGGCGTTGCGCTGCATCCTTCGTCATTGCGACGTAGCAATAAGTACGTCTCTCTCCTCAGGATTTGCGTGCCTTGAATTTGGAGCTTTTTACTTTGCCATAAATATTTCGACTTTATTGACTTTGCTAAAAAATGTCAAGAGAAACAGGTAGTTATTTATAGTTATCATACGCTGCCCCCGGTCATATCCTTAATTATTTGACTTTTTATGAGTTCATCATTATTTATTTATGGAATTTATAACAAAATTTCTTCTATTTCACTGATTTTTTGTTGTAATTACCATTAGCTAAAGTATTTGGTCAAGACTATTTGGGGGAATCATGGATAAAAAAATTCTTGAGAGCATTGAAATAAGGCAGGGAGATATTACAAAGCTTGAAGTAGGCGCTATTGTTAACGCTGCAAACAAATCACTTCTTGGCGGCGGCGGAGTGGATGGCGCAATTCACAGGGCAGCCGGTCCTGAACTTTTGACCGAGTGCCGCTCCATAGGAGGATGTCCAACCGGCGAAGCAAGGATAACCCGCGGCTATGACCTGCCTGCCAGATATGTGATTCACACAGTGGGGCCTGTCTATAGCGGCAGGCCACAGGACAGCCAGCTTTTAACCCAGTGCTATCTTAACAGCCTTAGACTCGCATCTGATCACAATCTGGCTTCTGTTGCCTTTCCAGCAATCAGCTGCGGTGTTTACGGGTATCCAATCAAAGATGCCTGTAAAATTGCAATAGATACCACCTGTAATTTTCTGAAAGCCGGCAGTTACTTAAAAAAAGTGATATTCATACTTTTTTCAGACGATAACTATAATACATATATGGATTATCTTAAATCAAGCTGAGCGTTTCAAATTGTGCCAGAAATATATTTAAAAAAACATACAGAAATAATTTGAGGAGCGGAGCGACATCATTATTCGACGTTCGACGTTCAATGTTCGATGTTGGACGTTCATCTTTTAAAACAACTTAGCGCTTATGGGGCAGGGTATGGAAGCACAATCCCGCCATGATAGGTGGAACAGATGGGCTTTTTACGAAGCCGTCTTCAGCCTAACAATATAATGAACACAACCCCGGCAAACATAAATAGCGCCCCAAGCATCCTTGCGCCTATATCGGTTTCTTTAAATAAAACCCAGCCATAACCTACACTAAAAAGAATACTCATACGCTTTACAGCAATCATATAAACCGCCTCGACCATACTGATTGAAAGGGCGTGGAATAATCCATGCAGAAAGAGCATCAAGCCAACAGTCAATCCTTTTGCTGGTATTTTTAGTATTTCTCTCCACTTAATTTTTTCAAGAAAAGGGAATAAGATCAAAATAGTTAGATCAAAAGTTGCCAGGTAAAAAAAACCAAAAAATAGCGGAGAAGAATGCTGGATTGCCTTTTTTCCCAAAACAGCTAAAAAAGAATATATAAATGCAACCACCAGCATCAGAATAGAACCCGGCTCCCTGAGAATAGCCCTAAATGGAGCAAAATAGCCATATTTTACCTGTGTGACATTTAATAAATAACTGCCTGCCACAACAAAACCTATACCTGTAATTCCCCAACCGTTCGGCACTTCTCCAAGAACAATAAAACCTGTTAATACCATAAAAACCGGTGTAAATGACAAAAACGGAATTGAAATAGAAAGAGGAGAAAGTTTTATGGCTTTCATATAAAGATAGAAAGCAAAGGTATCCAAAGGGATCAAAATGATTGCGACCCACCAGAACACGCTGTCCAGTTGTGGAATGGGAATAAAGAAAATATATATAATCAAAAATGGAAGGCTGTAAATAGAAGAGGCAACTGCCATATCATAGGGCGAAAACTGGCCGAAAAACTTCTTTGTCAAAGCGTCGCCAGTGGCTACACAAAATGCTGTAGCAATGGCAAGAATGAACCAAAGCAAGTTGCCTACCTCTCAAGCGGTGAGGGATACTGTTCGCCATAAACCGCAAGAGTAATAGTGTCTATTATTACTATGTTATGCATTGCATCCTCTTTGCTGATGTGCGGGATTCTTACTCCACGGGATATCAAAGTCTCCATGTTGTTTTTATTCAGCATTTCTTCAAACTTAACTGCTTTTTGAAGGTTGCAAAAATATAACTCCTTTTTGTCCAAAAGGGACTGCAAAATGTTGCTGTCATCTTCAAGTCTGTCAAAAAAGTCCAGCATGAAATCCAGGCACTTGAAAAAATAATTGTCTTCAACTTTAATCTTTTCAAAGAAGGAACTCAGAAACATAATTTTATTTTCAGTAAATTCAACCCTGGCATTTCTCAACCTTACCTTAACAGCGGTTTTACACTTATCGGAAACAAATTCGTCTATTGCTTTAATAAGCCGTTCATTCAGTTTCCTTGAAATATTAAGACGGGAAAGGAATTGCATCGCAGACGATTTTGGGAGAAAAAACTTTAATGAGTCTTTGCTCTCAGGAAAACGTATTGTTGTTAATAATTTTTTATCTAAAATATAACTCAATACTTTTTCTTCATCTTTCTTTTTAAAATCTTCGCTTTCAAGAAATTCTTCAAGTTTAACTTGCATTGAATCGTCAGGAAAAAATAACAGCTCAATCAGGGAATCCCTTTCGCAGTTGTGTTCGTCATTGATAATTTCTTCAAGTTCATTTATAGAAGGACTTAAAAAAGTGGAATCAATATAGTGCCTAATGTCACTATTTAAGACAAAACCATACGTAAAAATCTGCTCAATTTTCTCGGCAAACAATAAATATTTTCTATCATCGGACTTAAATTTTTTCATTCTTTATACTTTTTTAATTAGATTTTTCTCTTGAATATATACAAGTTAATTTATAATATCAATTTTAAAAGGAGATAGAAAATGAAACCAAATTATTTGAATAACTTTGTTATTGTTTTGACAATAGTTGCCATTCTGGGATTTGGAACAAATGCTTTTGCCCGGCAAGGAGCAGGATATTGTCGTAACGTGTGTTTAAATCAGTGCGCCGGACAAAAAGATAATTGCGGCATGAACAAGTTGAGCGAAAAGCAAATTAAGGCAATAAATGAACAGCGAAAAGCTTTTTTTGATGCAACAGAAGATCTAAGACAAAAAATATACGAAAAAGAAACCGAGCTAACAAGCGTGCTTGCGAAGAAAGAACCTGATGCGGAAAAAGCAAAGGCTGTTCAGAAAGACATCTCAGATCTTAAATCCCAACTGCACCAGAAAAAGATTGATCATATTGTAAAAATGAAAAAGATAAATCCCTATTGTGACAGGAAAGCTTGCGGGCTAATGGATAGAGATAGGGATAGAGATAGAGGCTGCTGCCGGTAAATTAATGCTAATTATGTGCAATTGCCGTTTTTATGTCAACGAACAATGCACTTGTTGACCCACTGGTTTGCCACTGACTTTAAATTCATCATCTCATAATCTTGATAAATATCAGAATTATCCCTGAAGAGTTCAGGATGCAGAACATCTGTTTTACTAAATTGCTGCAGCGCATAAAGCCTTGAACCTTCAAGCCAATAACTTATATTATTAAAAATACTTTCATTCACCAGTGATTTAACGCAGGTAGTCCGGAACTCATAGTCTATATTTGATTCCTTTATTATACGTACACTTGAAAAAATGTCATCCGTGCTGCAATCGTCTTTTATTAATGAGGTGTAGTGTGAGGGGTCTGTCTTTATATCCATTGCTATATAGTTTACAAGACCTTCGTCAATTAGCTTGCTTATTACTTCAGGCCTGCTTCCGTTTGTATCCAGCTTGACAGGATAACCCATGAGCCTGATTTTTTTACAAAAAGATATAAGACCCTTTTGCAAGGTCGGCTCACCACCTGAAATAACGACTCCGTCCAAAAACCCCTTGTGTGTTTCAAGAAAATCAAATATCAGGTCTTCGCTCAAAAAACCAGAGCCCAAAGACCTGCCCTTCGCAAGTTCAGGGTTATGACAATAGGGGCAGTCAAAGTTGCACCCGGAAAGAAAGATAACGCAGCTTATCTTTCCCGGGTAATCAATTAAAGAGCTCTTATGTAATCCACCTATTATCATAATTAAACGTCTCCGAATTTCTACAACCTGTTGAAATTCCTGCGACTTTAGTCGAGTAGTTAAATAGTCGAGTTGTCGAGTTGTAAGAGTCCCTGAACCACTCGACTACTCAACCACTCGACCACTCGACCAATTGTGAGCGAAGCGAACCTAAGCTACCTTGAATGTTTTTCTCATATTAAACTCCGCCCTTTTTCCATTATTCCATTGTTTTACTGGTCTTAAATAACCCACAACCCTGGAGTAGATTTCAGTCTCCTGATTACAGATTGAACATTTCTCCTGTTTGCCGATCAGATAACCGTGAGATGGGCATATGCTGAAAGTTGGTGTAAGTGTAAAATAAGGCAGGCGGAAATTGGTTGCCACTTTCCGGATGAGACCCTTTACTGCTTCTATGTCATCCACCCGTTCACCGAGAAAAATATGAAGTACCGTCCCTCCTGTATATTTTACCTGAAGTTGATCCTGAAGAGTAAGTGTTTCGAAAATATCATCTGTATAGTTAACCGGAAGCTGGGTTGAGTTTGTATAGTATGGATCGCCCCCCTTTTTACAATCTTCCTCGTTTGCACAGATGATCCCAGGAAACTGTTTTTTGTCAAGCATTGCAAGGCGATATGATGTCCCTTCTGCCGGGGTTGCTTCAAGATTAAAAATATCACCTGTTTTCTCCTGTATCTCTGCAATCCTGTCACGCATGAAATCCATTACTTTAAGCGAAAACTTCTGTCCTGTATCACTTGTAATATCTTCTCCTATAAAATTTAAACAAGCCTCGTTCATGCCTATAATTCCAATTGTGGAAAAATGATTCTTCCAGTACAGGCCTGAGCCCTGTTTGATTTCTCTTAGATAAAATTTCGAGTAAGGATACAAATCTCTGTCAGTAAATCTTTCAAGTATCTTTCTCTTTATTAAAAGGCTGTCAACTGCAAGCTGCATTTTCTCTTTTAAAATATCAAAAAATTCGTCTTCTTTTTTTGCAAGAAATCCTATTCTCGGAAGATTGATTGTCACAACTCCAATTGAGCCGGTAAGTGGATTTGCTCCGAAAAGACCTCCTCCTCTTTTTAACAGCTCCCTGTTGTCAAGACGCAGGCGGCAGCACATTGATCTTGCATCTTCAGGCGACATGTCTGAATTAATAAAATTTGAAAAATACGGAATCCCGTATCTGCCTGTCATCTTCCATATCATTTCAAGATTGGGATTATCCCAGTTAAAATCTGAAGTAATGTTGTATGTTGGTATGGGGAATGTGAAAACCCTTCCCTTGGCATCTCCTTCCATCATAACTTCAGCAAATGCCTTGTTAATAACATCGATTTCCGGCTGGAATTCGGAATATGTCTCTTCGCGCTCTTTTCCTCCCACAATTACCGGATGATCTTTAAAAATCGAAGGCACGTAAAGATCCATGGTAATATTCGTAAAAGGAGTCTGGAAACCCACACGTGTCGGAATATTTATGTTAAAAACAAATTCCTGAAGGGCCTGTTTCACTTCAAGGTAATCTAAATTATCAAAACGCACGAATGGAGCAAGAAGGGTGTCAAAATTGGAAATAGCCTGAGCTCCAGCAGCCTCACCCTGAAGCGTATAGAAAAAGTTCACGATCTGGCCAAGAGCTGATCTCAGATGTTTCGGTGGTCCGCTCTCTACTTTACCCTCAACCCCCCTGAAGCCCTGTATCAGCAGATCACGCAAATCCCACCCAACGCAGTATACCGACAGGAGGCTAAGGTCGTGTATGTGAAGATCACCCTTTTTATGAGCAGATCTAATCTCAGGTGGATAAATCCTGTTTAACCAGTACTCTGATGTTACATCCGATGAAATGTAATTGTTGAGCCCCTGAAGGGAATAGCACATGTTGCTGTTTTCCTTGATCTTCCAGTCCTGTTTCTGGATGTAGTGCTCAACAAGATCAACATTAGCCTTGGTTACGAGGTTTCTTAACTGCGCATGCTGTTCCCTGTATAAAATATATGCTTTTGCTGTCTTATAAAACGGAGAATCGAGCAATACCTTTTCAACAATATCCTGAATCTCTTCCACCTCTGGAACAGGTCCGAGTCGAAGCTCGTGGGCTAATGTCAATACTTTTAGTGTAAGTTTTCTTGTTTCTTTTCCTCCAAATTCTCCGGTTGCTTCGCCTGCCTTAAGAATGGCTGCCGTAATTTTTGTGGAATCAAACTCAACTATCCTTCCATCCCGCTTTTTGATTTCTTCAAACAATAGTGCACCTATTCAGATTTGTTAATGGGTTAATTGAATTAAATTTGGAATAGTTAAAGTCTTTTTTGGGGAAAAAGTACCGCTTAATTAAGTTCTATGTTAGTCATTAATATTAATGACTAACATAGAACTGGCACAAGATATTGTGCTTGTCAATATTTTTTTTTCAAGATATTGTGCTATTTTATTATACACTTTCATAACGTATGGTTTCTATTTCTCATTTTATCCATGGCGGAATTAAATCCACTGTTTATAATGGTTGTCAAAAATATGTCCCGATTGGTTATAAATATATTAATATATTAGCGGTATTCGAACGAATCGAAACAGATATTGCGGTAAAGGGCATTTATCGACGGCTTCGTAAAAAGTTCATATGCAAGGCGTGCGAATCTTGAGGAGAGAGGCGTACTGATAGTACGCCGCAATGACGAAAGATGAAGCACAACGCCGCAGATGGATTTTTTACGAAGCCGTCATCTGTGACCGTGAGGGCTACCCCCCATATGGTATTTATTGATCGAAGGGGTTACCCAGATATAATCTGCATAAGAAAGTTCAGCTTCAGCTTCATTGCCTGCCGGCGCGAGAAAAATGGTTTTAAACGAAGCTCCTGTGCGGCGAAATGCTCTGTCCGGAATTCCAAATTTGTTAACAATATGACCATTTCCAACAAGCACTATCATTGGATTCCCTTTTAAATTTTGTGAGATTGATTCAGCCATTATCTCCTCCCACACACATTGGGCCATATAGAAATTCTCAAACTTTTCCCTTCCCTTGACCTTGTGTTGCTTGAATATTTTTTCTAAATAGGCTTTGTGGTCGGCATCTGAAGTGTCTATTTCTTTTGGGAGGTGTTTCTTTTCATCGCCAGAAAGGCTCTCGATGCCGCCGATGGCTATCTTTGACTGGATATGGGGCGGGATATTAAGGCCGACCAGTCTTATCTTGTTATTCTTTATAAAAAGAAGAACCTCCTTATATAATTCAAAATCAAATTTCCAGTTGGCATACCAGTGCATATTTTCCATAAATTTTTCTTCACTAAGATCACCATCTGACCAAAGATAAAGAATCTGCTGGTATGATCGATCAAAGGTTTCCATGCCCACAGAAACATATGGATGAGACTTGAAAATCTCTTTTATTAATCTGAGCTGGATATCATGATGTGATGGAATATTATGCATTTCCCCGACATAAATTATTTGAACACCCTCAAGATCATTAATAAGATTCTCATAAGATACAGGTTTGCCTGTTTCTGCAGAAATAATGGTGCCTACTTCAAATGATTCTGATATATCTTTTATTAAAAGCTTCTTTGCCGGCAAAGCACACCCCCCAATATTGCCAAGAAATACGCTGAAGAAAAAAAAGCCTATCAACCATCTATTTATAAAATTTATTTTTGTCATACTGTAATTCCAGAGCTTGATCAATTAACCGATTGCATGTTATGTTAAATTAAGTTTGTAACCAGCAAAGGTAGAAAAAAAATATATGCCTCTTGACCAAAATCCCTTATTCAGAAAAGTAATGGCGCCGTGGTATGACACTGAAAAGGCTTGTTATATGGTTATTGTATTCATGTTTCTTGTCTTGCTTTTTGGCATTGCCGGAATATCAGCAGCAAGTGAAAAAACCGAATATAATGATTATATCTGGGTGCCTGTCCTTCTATTAGTAATAAGTGCAGGAGTAATAGTCTCTATCTCAATACGTCTGATAAAAAGATATGCTCATCAGTTCTCAAGGCAGGGTCCTAAAGTTCCATAGACAGTTCTTTGTGAGTTCATCAAGTTTACATGTTTTGCATAAACCGCCTAAAGGGCATGTCTTTATAACTGTCTGTATTTATATATTTAAGAACATTAAGCAATATATCAGCGGCTATAAAACCAGGCAAATTACTGATTCTTTCTCCATTTCCCTCAATAAACCAGGTGGATGGCAGCCCTCGTACACCAAAATCCAATGCTGTCTTAATATCACTGTCCGAGTTCACCTTGATGGGAATAAAGTTATCATTTAGATATGAAACAACTGAATCGTCATTGAATGTTTCTTTCTCCATTTTTTTGCAGTAAGTGCACCAGTCAGCATAAAAGTATAAAAATATCTTTTCCCCCTCTATTTTGCTCAGCTCAATGCCTTGCTTGTATGTATACCACTTTATGCCTTTTGAAGAAGCAAAACTGAAAGACGACCCTGATAATATAAAAATAATTACTGTTAAAAAACAAGCATATTTAAATATATTTTTCATCGTATATTTATCCGGAAATAGTTAATAAATACATTTTGTTTGACACAAGAAACAGGCCCACAAAAATAAGCATAATTCCTGCAACAATGTTTACATATTTTAAAGCCACAGATACTTTTCGAATAAATTTAAGTATAAAATTAATAAATATAGATATTACAACAAAAGGGATTGCCAGCCCCAAAGAATATATGGAAAGGAGTATAACTCCCTGCCATACAGTCTCCTGATTGCTTGCAATAACAAGTATTGAGCCTAACAAAGGCCCTATGCAAGGAGTCCAGCCTGCAGCAAAGGCCATTCCTATTATAAAGGTTCCCAGAAAATGTGCAGGTTTTTTGGCGATGTTAACACGTTTTTCAAGATAAAGATAAGGGATGCGTATTAAACCAGTTAAATGGATTCCAAGTATGATTATTAAAACACCGCCTGTAATTCTTATAACATCGCTATACTTGTATATGATATTCCCAAGAAAAGAAGCTGAAGCTCCCATAAGAATAAAAACAAAAGAAAAGCCCAAAACATATGATACAGTAGAAAAAAATACTTTTCTTCTGATTTCAGAATTATAATCTATCGTCAACTCTTCTAAGGAAAAACCCGTTATAAAAGTGAAATATGAAGGTATAATCGGCAGTATACAAGGAGAAAAGAAAGAAAGTAGTCCTGCCAGAAAAGCCGCTGGATATGTTACCGCTTCAACAAACATAGTTGCTAATACCTGGGTTGAGCTGTTCACAGTTCACGGTTCACGGTTGAAGATTTCTAACCGGCTGTTCACAAAAAGATGACGCTTCAATTGGAACAAATATTATGTTTCCCCCAACCACTGACCACTGATCTCTGACCTCTGGCCTCTGACCTCTATTACCGGCTTAACTCTTTTGAGCGTCTTTTAGCCGCCTCTATAGCCTCTATTATATTTTCTTTAACTCTGTTTTTATCTAAAATCTTAAAAGCTGCTTCGGTAGTACCACCGGGAGAAGTCACTTTCTGACGCAGGATCTCAGGAGATTCATTGCTCTCTTCCATGAGTTTAAGGGCGCCCTGTATGGTTGTAAGTGTTAACACAGCGGCTTTATCCGGCTCCAGCCCGACTTTGATACCTCCCTCTATCATAGCTTCAGCCATATAAAAAACATATGCCGGCCCGGATCCGGAAAGAGCGGTAACTGCATCCATGTCTTCTTCTTTAAATTCAATTACTTTGCCTATAGCTCTCAGAATTATTTTTATTGTTTCCACATCTTCTGCTTTGGCATATTTGTTGGGGCTCATCCCGGACATTCCAGCCAGAACCAGGGCCGGCGTGTTTGGCATTACTCTTATTATCGGCAATCTTTCTCTAAATTCATTATCAAGAGTGTTGTAAAGTAAATCTTCAATTTTACGCAAAGGAATTCCTGCTGCAATAGAAATAACTATCTTTCGGTTTGTTATCTGGTAGTCTTCATGCTCTGAGATTTGTGAAAGGACCTGATATATATGCTGGGGTTTTAAAGCAAAAATTACTATTTCGCATTCCGAAAAAAGTTTAAAATTATCTTTCATTACAGAAATGCCATAAGTCTTATTAAGAATATCGAGCCGCTTTTCACTGATATCACTTGCATAAATCATTGACGAAGAAAAAATTCCGGTCTGGATAAGAGCACCCACAAAAGCTTCTCCCATGTTTCCTGAACCAATAAACCCAATTTTCTTGTTAATTTTCGACACGTTACCTCCTTAATATGTAACTTCTCAAAAAGTTCGGGTAAAGATAAAAAAGACGAGTCCGCTGGCGAGTCTTGTATTATGTAATTTGCCCGGACTTATTGAGAAGTTCCCTCAATATTTTTGCTCTTGTCTATTGTAATGTATTTAGCGTATAAATAATAATATATCTTAATCTTATACTTTTTAACGATTGTTTCTTTGTTGTGTCAATGATTTTACGTGAAATATTTTGACTTAATCTTTAAGAATATGTTTGATTTTCTATATATTTTCTTGATACAAACTTGATTAACTCGTAAAAAATCATCAAATCGACGGCGAATTAACTACTACAGTAATGAGAGACCTTTGAAAAATGTTCAATTTTGTTCAAGTTCAAGGAAGGCGAAAATTTTAAATGCAGGAATACATTGAGTATTTCGAGGCTTAAAATTTGAGCCTGACACAGAAATTGGGCAAAATGGGGCGTTTTGCAAAGGTCTCAATGAGAGGCTCTTACATTTATGTATATAATTGGTTATCTGTTAATGGCAATTGCAAAGATTCTTGACCTTGTTTTGCTTTTATTTATGTGGATTGTTATAGCGAGAGCAGTACTGTCCTGGGTCAATCCAGACCCCTTCAACCCTATTGTACGTTTTATACATAATGTTACAGAACCTGTTTTATATCGCATTCGCTCATTCATACCCGTTAGTTTTGGAGGTATTGACTTCTCTCCAATTATTGCCTTGTTTGGAGTAATCTTCTTACGAACATTTGTCGTAAGCACTTTAATGAGACTGTCCGCTAATTTATTATAATATAGGTGAGATAATGGAAACCACAGCACTTGATATTCAACAACAGCAGTTCAAAGTTAGATTTAGAGGATTTGATATACGTGAGGTAGATAAATTCCTTGAACAAATAGCCGATGTTTTTGCTTCATTGCAGCAGGAAAACAAAAATCTGCATGAGGAGATTAGAAGGCTAAAACTTGAAAGTCAAGGATGTAAAGAACGCGAAGAAACCTTTAAGCACGCTATGCTTAATTCTCAGAACGTTCTCGATCAAATGAAGGGAAATGCTCGAAAATCATCTGAATTAATCATAGCTGATGCAGAGGTCAGCGCGGAAAAAATCCTTAACAGAGCTCATAACAGGCTGGCGCAGTTGCATGACGATATAACTGAGCTTAAAAGACAGCGTATACAAATCGAAGTTCAAATCCGCTCCATAATAGAAGCTCATTCAAAACTTCTTGAAATAGAGAACGAAAGCATGGAAACATCAGATGAAGAAGACTCTAAATTGAAATTACTAAAAAAAACGTAACTACTCAGGCACAAAGGCCTGCAAATTGTCGAGTGGTTGACTACTCGACAATTCAACCAATATAAACTGGAGTAGCAAATGGCAAAAATAGACGCATTTTTCAAGTTGATGCATGAACAGAAGGCTTCAGATCTTCATCTTATTGCAGGGCAACCGCCGGCTCTCAGGATAAGGGGAGACATGGAAAGGGTGAAATACAAAGTTCTTGAAAATGATGAACTGAAAGTCATGCTATATGAAATTGCGCCAGAACATAAAGTCAAGATATTCGAAGAAACAGGGGATGTGGATTTCGGCTACGAAATACCGGGACTTGCCAGATACAGGGCAAATTTTTTTATGCAGAAAAATGGCGCGGGAGCAGTTTTCAGGGAAATTCCAAGTACAATATTAACTGCTGAACAGTTAGGCCTGCCGCCGGTTATCCCTAAATTAGCTTTGCTTCCAAGAGGTCTTGTTGTTGTAACAGGTCCCACCGGAAGTGGAAAATCAACTACACTGGCCGCAATAATCGATGTAGCAAACCGCAGCCGCAAGGATCACATCATTACAGTTGAGGACCCTATAGAGTTTGTCCACGAAAGCCACAGCTGTATTGTTAACCACAGGGAAGTCGGCCTCCATACCAAATCATTTGCCGCAGCATTACGCGGCGCACTCCGCGAGGACCCTGACATTATCCTGGTGGGTGAAATGCGAGATCTTGAAACCATATCGCTTGCCATAGAAGCAGCATCTACCGGACATCTTGTTTTCGGCACATTACACACTTCCAGCGCGGCAAAAACAGTTGATCGTATTATAGAAGTTTTTCCTTCAAGCGAACAGGCGCAGATCCGTTCAACGCTTTCCGACGGGGTCAGAGCCATAATAGCCCAGGTTCTGTTCAAACGTATCGATAAAGTCGGACGCTGCGCTGCTCTTGAAATTTTAATTGCAACTCCTGCTGTCCGGAACCTTATACGCGAAGCTAAAACTTACCAGATCCCTTCCATGATTCAAACCGGTAAAAAATACGGTATGCAGCTTTTAGATGATGCCATAATGGATATGTGCACCAAAAGAATAATAAGTCCTGATGAGGCTTACGCCAAAGCTAATGATAAGTCAAAATTCAGGCCTCTCTTGAAGACTCCGCCAACGGATTTCACCGAAGCATAATTTTAGGGACAGGTTATTTCATGAAAAAACAGGAAATTGACCATATACTTACCAAGATGCTTGATGCCTATGATAATGTTTCCGATCTGAATATTACTGTGGGCAAAACATTTCAAGTCGAACGTTTTGGGCTGCTCACCGAGGTAGAACTCAGTCCTCAGATTAATAAAATTACGCCTTTCCAGTCTGAAATCTTTGCCCTTAACCTGCTTAACCAGAACCGACGGCTTATTGAGAACCTTATATCTGAGGGATCTTGCGATCTGTCATATGAGTTGCCAGGCAAAGCACGTTTCAGAGTAAATATTTTTTCTCAGCGGGGTAATTACTCTGTTGTATTAAGGAAACTAGAAACTAAAATTCCGACTTGTGAAGAACTGGGTCTCCCTGATGCATTCAAAAAAATGGCTGAGGAAAAGAACGGAATTATACTGGTTACCGGTGCTACAGGTAGTGGGAAGACGACATCTCTCGCGGCAGTCCTCAATGAAATAAACGAGACCAAATCTGTCCATATAGTAACCCTTGAAGACCCTGTTGAATTTGAGCATCCACACAATAAAGCCACATTCAACCAGAGAGAGATGGGAAACGATTTCGACACATTTGCCAATGGCCTTCGGGCTGCGCTCAGGCAAGCACCAAAAGTCATTCTTGTCGGTGAAATGCGGGACAGAGAAACCGTTGAAATTGGGCTTAGCGCGGCCGAAACAGGACATCTGGTTTTAAGCACCCTTCACACCGTAGACTCAGGACAAACAATCAACCGAATACTCGGCATGTTTAATACAGAAGAGGAAAATCAGATACGTATCAGGCTGGCAGATACTGCCCGCTGGATCGTATGCCAGAGGCTGCTTCCAAAGGTAGGAGGAGGACGTGTAGCTGCATTTGAGATCATGGGTACGAATCTCAGGGTTAAGGAAACAATTTTACATGGAGAATCTGAAGACAAAACTTTTTATGAAATAATAAGTGCTGGTAAGGCATTTGGCATGAGTACTTTCGACGATTATATTATAGGCTTGTTTGAACAGGGATTAATAACTGAAGAGACTGCCCTGGCCTATGCTTCCCGCAGGGGTATTGTGAGCAGAGGAATGGATTCAATAAAAAGCGCCCGCGGAGAGGCTACAACTGATATCAAAGACCTGGAAGTGGACGTTGACTACAGCAAGTCCGGCACGGCAATATAGTTAAACTACGCATTCTTAGTCACTTAATTCTAAATTTTGAGCTTTTGCGGCAAAGAATCTGTAAAAATTGAATATTGACGATTGAATATTGAATATTGAAGGAATTCTATTAATTTTAATCTCTTTGAGTCTAATTCCCCCGAAGCTTGCTGCGGGTTAGTTCATTTAAAATGATGGAGCGAAGCGATACTACAAATCTTCAATTTTCAATTTTCAATATTCAATTTTATCCAGGTTAGGAGACTATTATGAACATCGTATGCAAACAATGTCAGGGCAAATTTAAAATTCCTGATGAAAAGCTGCCAAAGGATCAGACCTTTTCCCTTACCTGTCCAAATTGTAAGAACAAAATATCAATAGACACAAGATCTAAAAACGATTCATCATCTAAAGATTTAAAACAAGAATCTGCGAAGACAGAGACAGAAAAAACCATTTTTGATGAAGTTGTCTCCGGAGCATATGACGCCTCGGAAAAACCCTTTGATTTTGTGGAAGAGGGAGTTGAAACAGCTCTATTATGTGAAACAGATCCAGCCATCCTGGCCAAAATCAAAATAGCCGTGGAAAATATGGGATATCATACTACAGAAGCCCAGTCAGCATTAGATGCCCTTAAACAAATGCGCTTTCATGTTTTCGATATGGTGGTTCTCAACGAAAAATTTGATACAGAAGATCCTGATAATAATAATGTGCTTAAATATCTGCAGCAGATGTCTATGGACATACGTCGTAATATCTTCGTAGCCCTTATAACTGACCGGTTCCGAACAATGGACAATATGGCGGCATTTCACAAAAGCATTAACATGGTTATAAATTTAAAGAATATCAATGAGATAGAAAAAATACTAAAGAGCGGGGTTGCTGATAGTGCGGTATTCTATCGTGTCTTCAAGGAAGTACTTGCGAAAACCGGCAGACTCTAAGATCTCGGAATTTCTACAACCCATTGAAATTCCTGCGACTTTAGTCGAGTAGTTAAATAGTCGAGTCGTCGAGTTGTAAGAGCACTTGAACCACCCGACCACTTGACCACTCGACCACTTGACCACTTATGAGCGAAGCGAACTAAGTTCCTTTCCCAACCTTTTCGGATATAATGCGCAGCCCTTCAAGAGTCAGTGAGGGCTCAACTTCTTCTATACTGTCACAAACATCAGCCATAAGATCTGATAAGCCTCCTGTGGCAATTACCTTGGGAGCGGTTCCCATTTCAATCTTCATCCGCCTTACTATTCCATCCACAAGACCCGCATATCCATAAATAATACCTGACCTTATGCTGCTTGCCGTATCTTTACCTATAACTTTTTCCGGGCGAGAAAATATCTCAACTCTTGGCAGCTTGGATGCCTTTAAAAACAGAGCTTCAGCAGAAATCATGATTCCGGGACATATTGCTCCACCCAGGTATTCACCATCTGATGAAACAGAATCAAATGTAGTCGCTGTACCAAAATCTACTACTATTAGACTGGTTTTATACTTTTCAAATGCAGCAATCGAGTTGGCAATTCTGTCCGCACCCACCTCATCCGGGTTATTGTAGAGTATCGGCATTATATTGACAGACTTGGCATCTACCCATAATGGGCTCTGCCCTAAGTATTTACGGCAAAAAGAATTAAGAGTGTTTACCAAGGGTGGAACAACACAAGAAATGACAATGTTGCTGATATCTCTATATTTTATATTTATATCGCTATTAGTTAAAAGATTGACTGCGATAACATTGAATTCATCTTCCGTTATTGTATTTACAGTTCTTATTCTCCAGTCTTTTACCAGTTCCTTGCCATTGTAAATACCAATTACAGTGTCTGTGTTTCCAACATCTATAACTAGAAGCATTGTATTTAATTCCATGTCGGTTTAGTTACTTAATTCTGAATTTTGCGCTTTTTCCGGCAAAAAATCTGTGGCAATTGAATATTGAATATTGAATATTTGTGGTATCGCTTCGCTCTATCATTTTAATTAAAATCGAGAGGATTCCTTCAATTTTCAATATTCAATCTTCAATCTTCAATTTGGTTCCATCTATTTTTACCGTAAATATTTCCGGTTTTACTCCAACAAGGATAGTTTTAACAGGCAAAATTATCGATGCGCGTCTAACATAAACACCCGGCTTTAACCCTTTAAGATCCACATAAACTTCCAATGCATTCTCTTGATAAAGCTTTTCAAGTATATTAACCGGGCCTTTAACTTGAATATCAACAGCAGGAGGTGTAATATTGAATGTGTAAGTAGAATCTTTCCCTTTAACAGGGATATCTTTAAATTCTCTGGTCTCAATTTGTTCTTCAATAAACACCTCGGCAAGAATGACTCCTGAAAAAGAAATAATATCAAGATGTTCATTGAGATCAAGCGCTATCTCTTTTTTAAAGGATTCTGACAGCCCGTTAACATCAATGGGGTTTGTAAATACCTTTTCAATTGGTCCAAGAATACTTTCAGAGCCTTTCAAAATTACTGAGGATGGCGTGGTAACAGCATATGCAAAAAAACCCTGAGTCGGGTTACCTGAGAAAGAAGCTATAACCGGCAACTCTTTTTTAATCTCTTTTTCAACTTTTACACTTAAAAAGGATGGAGTTATATTTATAATCGAAATTCCACCGGGCAGTTTAATGCCATCCTTTTCTATTGGAATATTGTTGATCCCTTCATTCAAACCTGAAAAATCAAGCAAATATCGCGACTTGATTTTAGAAAGATTTTTAACCAGTGATTCAGGACATCTGATATGTACTTCTATTCCTTTTAACGGGGGGTCAGTTATTGATAAGCCATCTGGAATTTTACTAAAATCTATTGGGATAAATATATCTGTTTCATGAAAAGATGAGTCACGCCACAGTAAAAAAAAGCAACTAACCAAAAAAAAACACAGAATAACCCATTTGCAGACCTTGTTAAAAATGATTTTCATATGGTCTTCAAGCCCTTTATTCGTAACGGATCTGATAAAAATTGGACATTGGGTCGGTCTGGGTTCAACCCTTGAACCTGATTAGTTACAATTTATGCCTTGTCATGGTTAACGTTTCTAATTGAATCAATTATTTTCAAGGTTGAACGTGCCTTACCAACGTCGTGAACCCTTACAATGTTAGCGCCATTTAAAACCGCAGCGGCAATCGAGGCCTGAGTCCCTGTTTCAAGTTCCGACATTTCAAGCCTGGTGTCACTGTTTTGGCTGCCTTCAAGAATATTTCGAATAAATGATTTTCTTGAAGGTCCTATCAAAATAGGACTGTCCAGAGTTTTAAATTTATCCATATGCTTAATTATAAGAAGATTATGTTCGACTGTTTTGCTGAAACCAATTCCTGGATCTATTATTATTTTAGACCTTGAAACTCCGTTCTTCTCAGCCCTGTCAATTGCTTTATCAAAAAATCCTTTAATCTCTTTTATAAGATCGTCATACTGAGGAGAAACCTGCATTGTCTTTGGAGAGCCCTTCATATGCATAATTACTACCGGCACTCCATATTTTGACGCAACGCCCATCATATCAGGGTCGCTGCGCATAGCGCTTATATCGTTTATAATAGAAGCACCGCATTCAATAGCTTCCTTCGCTATAATTGCCTTTGTTGTATCAATTGAAATAGGAATTGAAAGACGTTTCGCAAGTTTTTCAATAACCGGCAAAACGCGCCGGCCCTCCTCTTCAATAGATACAGACTCGGAAAATGGGCGTGTGGATTCACCTCCTATGTCAATTATATCGGCGCCGGCGTCAGCCAGTTTTTCACCATGAGCTACTGCTGCATCACAAGAAAAAAAAAGGCCTCCGTCTGAAAAAGAATCAGGGGTCACATTTAAAATACCCATAATACAGGTACGATTACCCAGTGAAAGGCTATGTGCACCCCATGAAAGTTTATATGGTTTCATGGCATCTTTCAAAACAGGACAAAAGTAGTTGGCACTTTTTTAAAACTTGTACGATCAGGCAAAAATAAGTGCCTAAAGTGAGCTAAAGTGCCTAAAATGCCTAAAGTTAAGGAATGCACCTTCGGTGCTGCCAATTATATGTAAATTAATGGAGCGAAGCGACTCCATCACTTTAGGCACTTTAACATACTTTAGCTCACTTTAGGCACTTCATATTATGAAAGCTCAATGTCCGGCCTCATGGAACGAATTAGATCATCAAGCTCATCTCCCTTGACAGTTTCCTTTTCAAGCAGGAGATCCGCCAACTTATGGAGGATATCTACATTCTCATTCAGAATTTTCTTTGCACGTTTGTATGAATTCTTTATCAGAATAGTTACTTCTTCATCAATTTTTCTGGCTGTTTCTTCGGAATAATCTCTTGCGTGTGATATTTCGCGACCAAGAAAAATCTGCTCTTCGCCCTTGCCATAAGAAAGCGGTCCCAGCTCTTCACTCATGCCCCATAACCGCACCATTTGCTGAGCAATAGCCGTCGCCTGTTTGATATCGTTGGCTGCCCCTGTGCTTATACGGTTAAAAACAACATCTTCCGCAACTCTTCCTCCAAAGGAAACGGTCAAATCGTTTTCCAACTGATCCTTAAATTTAAAATCTCTCTCCTCCGGTAAAAACCAGGTAATTCCCGCAGCACGTCCCCTTGGAATAATCGTAATTTTGTTAACCGGATCCGCTCCCGGCAGGAAACGAGATACAAGAGCATGGCCGCCTTCGTGATATGCCGTTACTTTCCTGTCCTCCTCCCTGACTACTTTAGACTTACGCTCAAGCCCCATGTAAACCTTGTCTTTTGCATCTTCAAAGTCGGCCATATCAACCTTGTCTTTATTTCTTTTAGCGCCAAACAGAGCAGCTTCATTGACAAGGTTCTCCAGATCAGCCCCGGAAAATCCCGGTGTACCTTTTGCAAGAATAATTGTTGACACATCGGCTGCAATTGGGGTTTTCTTCATGTGAACTTTGAAAATTTCTTCGCGCCCTTTAATATCCGGAAGTGGAATGACAACCTGTCGGTCAAAACGGCCGGGACGTAATAGAGCAGGATCAAGAACATCAGGCCTGTTTGTGGCGGATATTAATATGACGCCTTCGTTTGATTCAAACCCATCCATCTCAACCAGAAGTTGATTTAAAGTCTGTTCTCTTTCGTCATGTCCTCCACCGAGACCAGCTCCTCTGTGCCTTCCAACGGCATCTATCTCATCAATAAAGATAATGCACGGAGCGTTCTTTTTACCCTGGACAAAAAGATCTCTTACACGCGATGCCCCTACTCCGACAAACATCTCAACAAAATCAGAACCGCTTATACTAAAAAAAGGCACCCCGGCTTCGCCGGCAATAGCTCGCGCCAAAAGAGTTTTTCCTGTACCCGGCAATCCCATAAGAAGAACCCCTTTAGGTATTCGTCCTCCGAGACGTGTAAACTTCTTGGGTTCTCTAAGAAAATCAACAATCTCTCCCAATTCTTCCTTTGCTTCATCGATTCCGGCAACATCTTCAAAGGTTACTTTAGGGGCCTTGTCTGATTGAAGACGGGCACGACTCTTCCCAAATGAAAGCGCCTTGCCGCCACCGGCCTGCATTTGGCGCATAAAAAATATCCAGATTCCTATGAGTACAACCATAGGAAGCCATGAAACAAGAAGAGACACATACCAGGGTGACTCTGATGGTGGTTTTGCATTAATGGCCACACCCTTTTGCCTGAGTATCTTGATAAGATCGCTGTCCTGGGGCGCAAACACCTTAAAACGATTACGGTTTATATCTGTTACAAAGAGTTCCTGGCCTTGAATAACGACTCCCTCAATTCGCTCACCTTCGACCATTGCAAGAAATTCTGTGTAGCTAATCTTTCCTTCAGACAATTGCTGCTGATTGAAAAGATTATAAAGCATTATCATCAGCAGCGTAACGACAAGCCATAAAGCAATATTCTTATAAAATGGGTTCAAAAGATATTTCCTCCAAAAATTTATGGTAAACGTTCACGGTTCAGGGTTCAGGGGTTCAAAGTTAAAGAGCAATGAAGACTGAACGGCAATCAACTGTGAACTGTGAACCGTGAACCGTGAACCTGAGTAGTTACCTCATATTAATCATAATTATACATTAGGCAAGAAAAAGTTCCACTTTAAGTATATTTCTTGCTGACTGTTTTACTTTAAAAAAATCATCTATTCTGTAACCAACGACCCACATTATTTTATCCTGACTAAGCAGTATCAGGCATTTAGCACGCTGAACTCTTGCGACCTTATTATTAATAAAATATTTTTTTACCTTCTGTGTACCGGACATGCCAAGTGGTTGAAACTTATCGCCAGGTCGAAAGTTTCTTAAAACCAAAGGGAAACTGAGTTTATCCATATCAAAAAAGGCAACATTATGTCCAGCATGATGGATATCCGGCAAATTTTTAATGTCAATCTTAGAAAATTCCATATTTAAACCAAGTTCCTTGATTAATAAGGATCTGGGGAATATCTCTGCTTTGAAGCCGGCTTCTGGTTTTAATATCCTGTATTCAAATGAAAGTTTATTCTCATCGCTTAATTTTTTATATAGGTCACGCAACAGGCTTTTTTCCCTTGAAAAGGAAATAGTATCCCCATCTCGTTTAATCCAAATGCGATCGGGAAGGTCGATACAGCCAAAAGCATGTCCGCTATTTAAAAGGGAAATAACTGACTCTATGTGTGAAAAAGTAATACGCCTCAAATTTCCTTTTATTTCTGCGATTGCTTTTCTTATAATTCTCCTTTGAGCTGCAATATGCAATTCATTAATTGAAGAGATTGAAAGGGCAACTGAATTATTCTCAGCAGCTAAAACAGATTTGTTAAATATAGGCTTTATTAAATCATCTATCCATTCCTCTTCAGATCTTATAATTGATGCAAAACGGTTAATGGTTTCCACTATTCTTTTATTATAAGAAGATTTTAAATGTGGTATTAAATGATGACGTATTCTGTTCCGAAGGTATCTCTGGTCATTATTAGACTTGTCTAAAACAAACTTCAATTCATTAACCGCCAGAAATTCAAGTATTTCGGATTTAGTTAATTTTATTAAAGGACGAATAATTTTCCCATTCCTTACCGGTGGAATTCCTGAAATGCCAAGGGGACCACTTCCCCGCAATAACTGCATTATTACAAGCTCTGCATTATCATCTGCATTATGACCAAGAGCAATCTTGTTGAACATGTATTTCTCTGCGACACTTTCAAAAAATCTGTAGCGAACAATTCTTGCTGCTTCTTCTAAAGATAACTTTTTTTCATGTCGATATTTACTGACATCTTCCTTTTTAATATAACAAGGCAAATCAAAGTTACGTGCAAAAGATGCAACAAACTCGGCATCATCGTCCGAATCTTTTTGCCTGAGAGAGTGATTTAAGTGAGCAACACCGACTCTAATGGAAAATTGTTGAGCCAATGAGAGTATAATATGAAGCAGAGCTACAGAATCAGGTCCGCCTGACACACCGACTAGAACTGAATCCCCCGGCTCAATCATCCTGTAGGCCTTAATGGTTGCCCCTACGGTTTTTATTAACTTATTTTTGTAATCTTTGAGCAGTGACGTCATAAAATAGTTCTTAATATCAATAATAATAAAAAATTATATAAAAATATTACCTAATATAACTCATAATTAATATTTTTCAAATTATTATAATTGTTTGCTCTTGAAAAAATTATTTTATGAATTATTTTATATAAATGGTTGTGCTAGGCGGGGAGCTAGCGGTGCCCTATTCCCGAAATCCGCTTAATGCGGGGCTGAATTCCCCCTAAAGGGTTTTATCCTGGATGTTTTCGAGTCATTCCGACCGGCCGCTGCGCAACAGACAATCACGAACCTCGTCAGGTCCGGGAGGAAGCAGCGATAAGTGATACAGTCTGTGTCGTAGATTGATTCCGGTCGAGTTTTGACTTAAATATCTCAGGAAAAATTCGACAGGGGGTGCGCAACCATACAAGCAACCCTTACTTGGCATCCAGCATTAAAGCAAATCTTTCAATGAACACCTTGACATTCTTACATATAGTATTATTTTTTGTTCAAACTTCCGGCCGTGAAAAAGTGTGATAACAACATATAGACTTTCAGATAAATAATTTCACAAGGCCAGAAGGAGGAAGGCGTATTAGTTATACGTCGACGATTGATAACACTGTGAAATTATTTATGTGAAAGTCTATAGGAGCGACTTTATCTGATGACCGACGATAAAAAAGAAATACAAAAAAAAGCTGAAACCGATAAACACGGTACAGATAATAAAATATCCACGAAGAATGATTCAGACAAGGTAAAAAAAGACGAGGCCGTTGATCCTTTAAAGGAGATGGAAGCGAGGATCAAATCCCTGGAAGAGGAATCCAAAGAAACATATGATCGCTTCTTGAGGGTTTCTGCTGAATTCGAAAACTATAAAAAACGATCTGCCCGCGAAATGTCTGAGTTTAAAAAGTTCGCGAATGAATCTTTAATTAAGGAATTGCTTTTAATTGTTGACAATATGGAACGGGCAATAAATTCGTCAAAAGATGAGGTGAGTTCAAATAATTGTTTAGCTGAAGGGGTTGACATGACCCTTAAAGAATTACTTAAAATTTTGGAAAATTTTGGTGTAAAACAAATTGAATCACTGGCAAAGCCTTTTGATCCAAATTTTCAACAAGCTGTTATGCAGCAGGAGAGTGATGAACACCCACATAATACAGTTATAAATGAGCTCCAAAAAGGGTATATAATAAATGAAAGATTACTAAGGCCGGCCATGGTTGTAGTCTCCACGTCAAAAGAAAAAAAATAACTACTCGGGTTCAAGGTTCAAGGTTCAAGGTTAAAAGCCGACTAACCGTGAACCGTGAACCTTTACTTATATATAATTACAAGGAGGAAAAAAATGGGCAAGGTAATAGGAATAGATCTTGGCACCACAAATTCATGTGTTGCTATAATGGAAGGGGGTGAAGCAAGGGTAATAAACAATCCCGAGGGGGGGCGTACCACCCCTTCTATTGTTGCCGTTACAGAAAGTGGTGAGAGATTGGTAGGACAGATTGCAAAGAGGCAGGCGATCACAAATCCGGAGAACACGGTTTTTGCTGTAAAGAGGCTTATAGGGCGAAAGTTTGCCTCACCTGAAGTACAAAGTGATATTAAGATTCTTCCTTACAAACTTGAGCAGGCAAGCAATGGCGATATACGAATAAATCTTCGCGGGAAGCAGCACAGCCCTGCAGAAATATCGTCTTTCATACTGGCAAATATAAAGAAAACAGCCGAGGAATATCTCGGAGAAAAAGTATCTGATGCAGTAATTACCGTACCTGCCTATTTTAATGACAGCCAGCGCCAGGCAACCAAGGATGCGGGAAGGGTTGCAGGCCTGAATGTTTTAAGGATTATAAATGAACCAACCGCTGCATCACTTGCTTATGGTATGGATAAAAAGAAGGAAGAAAAAATTGGAGTCTTTGATCTTGGCGGAGGTACATTTGATATATCAATACTTGAAATCGGAGAAGGTGTCTTTGAAGTAAAGTCCACAAATGGTGATACCCATCTTGGTGGAGAAGATTTCGACCTTCGACTTATCGATTATATAGCGAACGAATTCAAAAAAGACCAGGGCATTGATATAAGAAATGACAAAATGGCTCTTCAGCGTCTGAAAGAAGCTGCAGAAAAAGCTAAGATGGAACTATCCACATCTATGGAAACAGATGTAAATCTACCATTCATAACCGCCGACGCCAGTGGACCAAAGCACCTTAACATAAAAATAACAAGAGCTAAACTCGAAGCACTTATAGGTGATTTACTCGATAAGCTGGAGAGACCATGCCAAGTTGCACTTAAAGATGCAGGTCTCTCTCCAAAAGATCTTGATGAGATTATACTTGTTGGTGGCATGACTCGTATGCCGGCTGTTCAGGAAAGAGTTAAAAAACTATTTGGTAAAGAACCTAACAAAAGCGTTAACCCTGACGAAGTGGTTGCGATCGGCGCCGCCATTCAGGGAGGAGTGCTTAAAGGAGATGTTAAGGACGTTCTTCTCCTCGATGTTACGCCACTTTCTCTCGGAATCGAGACATTGGGCGGCGTTATGACGAAGCTAATCGAAAAAAATACAACGATTCCTACTAAAAAGAGCCAGATTTTCTCAACTGCAGCAGACAGCCAGCCTGCAGTTTCTATTCATGTTCTGCAGGGAGAAAGGGAAATGGCTGCCGGCAATAAAACCCTGGGACGATTTGAACTCGTTGGGATTCCACCAGCACCAAGGGGCGTACCTCAAATTGAAGTAACCTTTGATATAGATGCCAACGGTATTGTAAACGTATCTGCAAAGGATATGGCTACAGCTAAAGTGCAATCGATCAGGATAACAGCTTCCAGCGGCCTGTCAAAGGAAGAAATAGACAAGCTTGTAAAAGATGCGGAACTTCATGTAGAGGACGACAAAAAGAAAAGGTCTTTGGTAGAAGCACGCAATACTGCGGATACTCTGATCTATTCAACTGAAAGATCCATAAAAGACCTTGGAGACAAGGTTGACAGCGCCACTAAGAGTAAAATTGAAGATGCAATAAACCGGCTTAAAAAAGCAATGGAAGGGGATGATGAAGCTGAGATCAAGAGGTTGAGCGATGAATTGACTCAATCTTCCCACAAGCTGGCTGAAGCTATGTATCAACAGGCATCCAAGGCCGCTGAACAGCAGGCTGGTGCCGGCACTGAGAGTGCACAGCAGGCAGGAGCATCCTCATCCACAGATGAAGATGTGGTAGATGCCGATTTTGAGGAAGTCAAAGACGATAAAAAATAAAAAAATGGTCGAGTGGGAAATTGGTCGACCACTCGACCACTCAAAGAAGGTCCAAATCCCAATTCCAAAGCCCGGGTCTTTTTTTCATCTTAACCTCTTTGGGCAACGGTTCTATAATATTTACAAAAAGACTGTAACCAGCTTTTTTAAGCATTTCCTTTTTATCGCGGAGATCCAACTCCCAGTTGGGATATACCCAGAATTCTGATCCGTATTTTTTTACCCAGGCATGTTCTCCCTTTGGACTGCTGAACAAATGCTCTGTTTTAACATCTTCTGCCAGAAAGCGTGAAATACTGAGAGGCCAGTTGCCGGATATTACAATACCCAAAGGAAGAGGACTGTGCTCCGGTAATTGCAAATAATCTTTCTGGCCCAACTCAGGGCTGACAATAACTCCAGTAAAACCCCAATTTGCCAGGGAATCTATGGCCAGCGTATTTGTTATATTGCAAAACGGCCCTGCCCATAGATTCAATTTTTTTTGTTCCTTAAAAAAGGCCATCTGCCATGGAATATTCAGGACAAAATTACGGCCGCCTTTTTTTAATATAAATTCGATGGTCTTTTTATATTTTTCTTCATGTTCAGGCCATATAACAGGAGGAAGCCACCACCAGGCACCAGACACAAAGTCTCTATGAAGCTTTTCCTGGAATTCATCATACAGCCAGATTCCAGTCTGATCATGGGGTTTTTTCGTGTTCATTTCCCTGAATACATAAGTTTCAAATACCCTCTGCTTTTTGTCATATCTCTTTGAAAGTTTGGCATGAAACGTCGAGGAATCAACTCTAACCTCTTGCGGTTTGGAGAGCTTATTCTCAACTTCGGCCATCATATCTCCAAGGGCCTTTTCCCTTCTGTCTATCAGAAAAACAGGGGATCCTAATGAAACATTTTTTCCTGAAGTCAGCTTAAGATAAAGGCGCCCCCTTTCAGGTACGTATTTGCCTACCCTGCTTACACTATGCCAATGATCATCTTCATATCCTATACGCAAAACATCGCCAGGTAAAAGCTCCTCTATTGGAATAAAATAAGGTTTCCCTTTAGGACCTTTTATCTTCCCCATATAAAGTCCGGAAGCTGTTTGACCATTTGTATTTATCGGATTATAAGGCCGTTGCGGCAGAAAATTAAAATGTGTGCTTTCCCTGCCAAGGGCTCTCGATATCAACTGAAGAGCTGTTTTTTTCATCTGCGGATCGCTTCCATGATCTCTTAATATCTGATAGGCTTTAATTAAATAGTATACATAATGTGGCCCTTTTTTGCGACCTTCAATTTTCCAGACCTTCACCTCGGGAATAGACAACAAAACCTTGACAAGCGCATCGAGACTTAAGTCCTGACACGAAAAAAATCTTTTTATGCTGTTTCCCTGGGTATAAAACCTGCGGCATGGCTGAACACATCTGCCCCTGAGCCCGCTTTTGCCGCCCATATAACTGCTCCAGTAACACCTGCCTGAAATTCCATAACAAAGAGCCCCATGAACAAACACTTCAAGACCAAGGCCGCTTGGGCAGGCCTTAGCCATAGCTTTGATTTCATCTATGCTCAGCTCCCTTGGAACAACCACCAGGTTGACTCCAGGTTGTTTTTGAACAAGCTTTAAAGCCATTGGAAAGCTTATATTCGCAAGTGTAGATAAATGAATTTCTCCAGTGAAACCTGTTTGCCTGATTAACTCTATAAGTGACAGGTCCTGTATTATAAGGGCATCAGGCTTAGCAAACCTCTCCAACTGATCAATAAGCCTTCCAGCAACATTAAGATCCTCCTGCTTTAACAGCGAGTTAAATGCCACATAGACTTTCGTTCCCATATCATGGGCAAGCTGAACAAGAGAGACTAGTTCCTCAATAGAAAAATTTTTTGCTTCCATTCTGGCGGATAAAATATTAAGCCCACAATATATAGCATCCGCCCCTGCTGCAAGAGCAGCTAAAAATGAGTTTTTATTCCCGGCCGGAGCTAAAATATCGGGGACAGGTTTTTTATCTTTTTCTGACATAAATTTAATACCCTAATTGTAACAATTGTAACAATTGAAGATTGAAGATTTGTGGTATCGCATATGGATTGAATATTGTATATTGAATATTGTATATTTGTGGAAATCGCTTCGCTCCATTAATTCATATAAAACAGGATTCCTTCAATCTTCAATCGTCAATCTTCAATCGTCAATTTGGTTCACGGTTGGTTGCCTTGATCTCTTCATCAATCTCTAACCTTGAACCCCTGAACCTCTGAACCCTGAACCATGAACCGTTACATATCTGCAACCCGTTATAATTGCAATAATTCAGGTTGCAATTTTTTTAGAAAAATTATAAAAATATTAATATGCCTACTTATACTTACAAAGCACTCACCGCAGATGGTTCTCAGGTTAGTGGAACTGTTGAAGCTGATTCTCAGCCCCTTGCCGCCATGCAGTTGGATAAAATGGAATATATACCGATCTCGATCAGCGAGAAAAAAGGTATGTTTTTAGATGAACTGGCTCTCAAACTAGAACGTGTTAAAACAGATGATTTAATATTTTTTACCAGGCAGTTATATACTGTAATAAAAGCAGGCATCCCTCTCCTGGCGGGGATTAAAGCGCTCGAGCAACAAACTGAAAATAAAAAACTAAAAAAAGTCCTTGGAATTGTTGCAAAAGATGTAGACCGTGGCAAGAGCTTCTCCGAATCTCTTTCAGTGCACCCTGATGTTTTTTCTGAACTTTTTGTAAATATGATTGAGGCCGGTGAAGTGGGCGGCAGTTTGGAAGAAATATTAGAGAGACTGATTCTTATGCTTGAATTCACCAGGAAGACTAACAGTAATCTCAAGGCTGCTGTGCGTTATCCGATTATGGTTGTATGTTCGCTATTTGCTGCTTTTGGTGTCATAATTACATTTGTCATACCCAAATTTGCGGTTATCTTTGAAGCCTCCACCGTAGAACTTCCAATTCCCACAAAAATTATGATGTTTATAAATTTCCTGGTACAAAATTACTGGTATTATGGACTCCTTATAGCCGGCTCCCTTATTACAGCCTTTTACTTGTATACAAGTCGAGAGGCTGGAAGACTTCAATGGGACTTTCTAAAATTAAAAATACCTGTCTTAGGCGATGTTTTTCTTAAAGTTTACATGTCAAGGTTCTCAAGTATGCTTGAAACTTTATCCAGAGGCGGAACCTCAATCGTTTCAGCGCTCGATGTTGTTTCAAGAACTATTGGCAATGAATATATTGCTCAAAAAATAAAAGCCATTGCCGAGCAGGTAAAGACAGGAAAAGGTATCACTAATTCTTTAAGGGAAAGTAAAATTTTTCCGCCTTTAGTCCTCCACATGGTTCTAACCGGCGAAGAAACAGGTGCTCTGGATGATATGCTGGCAGAGATTACCAGTTACTATGAAAGGGAAATAGACTACACTGTCAGCCGCATGTCTTCCTATATCGAGCCGATTCTAACCGCCGGTTTGGGATTAATGGTACTTTTCATTGCGCTTGCCATTTTCCTGCCCTGGTGGAATATGATGGAAGCCTTTAAGGGCTAATTTAATGAATGATGAACTCGCAAAAAGTCGTCACTCCGGTAGATCCCGGATCGAGTCAGGAAGGAGTCCAGAGCCCTCGTAAGTAGTTGAATAGACTGGATTCCGGCTTTCGCCGGAATGACGAAAAATGGTACTTTTCGACTTTTTACGAGTTCATCAATGATTAAATTATAAGCAAAAATACTCTTGACATTGAGATTATTAATAAGTTAATTAGTGAATTAAATAAGTAACCTAATTTATCAAGTTAGAATAGAAAGAAAACTTTTAACTTTTTAATATAATTAACCAAACATAATAAGAGAGGTCGTAAAAATGGGCAATAAAAGGGTGGGTTTGTTGAAAAACAATAAAGGTTTTACATTAATCGAACTCATTATGGTTATTGTTATCCTTGGCATACTGGCAGCAGTTGCTATCCCGAAATATGTTTCTATGAAAACCGATGCGGCTAATGCAAGTGCCAGGGGTGTTACTGCAGGCCTGAGAGGATCTGTGAGTATACTTTATGCTGAAAAAATGCTTGCAGGAAACAACACTGCTTATACCATGGGGCAGGTCGTTGACGGTGCGCAGATATCCGGTGTAGAAGGCTCAGGATCAGCAGCCGCTCTCTATACCGCAACTATAGGAGGCTCACTTTACACATGGTCACTCACCCCGGCAGTCAACTTGCCTACAACGGCAGGCGGCATAGTAGCAGTAATAACAACCTGGTAAATATGATACCTTTATGTCCTTTTTCCGTGACCTATTCACGGAAAAAGGACTTTTCAAAATGAGCTTTGGTAGAAAAGCACTTATTCCTATACTTCTTTTTGTTGTTTGCCTGATCTACTTTCATGATATTCTGACAAGCAAACTTCTCTTCACAGAAAGAGACCTGTCTATCTTCTTTCTGCCCCCAAGAATATGCTGGGTGGACATGATTAAGGGGGCTCAGATCCCTCTATGGAACCCCTACTATTATTGCGGGCAACCATTACTTGCCACTCTTCAGCCGGGTGTACTTTACCCTCTAAATCTTCTTCTCATCCTGCTTCCCTTCGATCTCGGCTTTAATTTAATCATTATTATCCATTATTTTTTAGCAGGAACCTTTACCTATTTTTTTATCAAAACAGTTAAGGGAACTAATACCGGCGCCTTAATCGGGTCCATCATTTTTATGTTAAGCGGCTATCTCCTTTCCGTACATAACCTGCTCCCACATCTTCTTTCCGTGGTATGGCTACCCTTGATTCTCCTTTGTTATCAAAATTATTTAATAAAAGGTTCATTAAAAGCTCTGATATTTACTTCTGTTTGTTTGACAATGATGTTCCTTGGCGGAGCAATAGAGATATTATATGGCACATTTATTGTAATCTTTATCCTTTTGTTTTTTCCGGACCCTTTTGGCGTTGGCATCACTCCCCTTCCCATGAAAAAAAGAGTTTTTTCCTTTGGGCTGGTTTTACTACTTTTTCTATTGCTTTCCGCGGTTCAGTTGGTCCCTTTCCTGGAACTCGCATTTAAATCAATCCGGGCAGGTGGCCTGAGTTATCAGGAGGCAATCACATGGTCTTTAGATTTTGAAGATTTGCTGCAGTTTTTTCTTCCCGATCCTTATGGATACGGTTATTCCATGGAAAAATACTGGAGCAATCAGAGCTGGCTAAAGACTATATACCTTGGCATCATCCCATTTGCTCTTTCTATTTTTTTTATCATAGAAAAGAGAAGAAAAGCTTTACCCTTTTTACTCCTTTTATTAATCTCTCTCATGCTTTCTTTTGGGGGAAATACCCCAATCTACAAGTTGCTATATAACTACGTCCCGTTCTTAAATACCATCCGTTATCCTGTTAAGTTTCTATTTATATTCACCTTTCTTGTTTCCATAATAGCAGGGATGGGGTATGACAGCCTTTCCAGACAGATTATTGATAGAAACTGGGAAGCCAGAAGAATTGTTCGAGCTTTTCTTGCTTTCAGTGTGTTGGCTGCCTTTATATGGGGCATACTGAATTTTTTTGAGGTTCCGATTCAAGAATTTTTGCAGGCCAACGGGTTTGCCCCGCCCGATTATAATTATCCACATATCAATCTGCATAATATGAAAAGGTTCCTGCTCTTTTGCCTATTATTCGGACCGGTTTTGGTATTTGGTTGGAGGTACCCAAGGAGGAGAATAATCTTCTCTCTTGCCCTGCTTTCTTTATTAACACTCGATCTTTTTTTCGCGAATAAAGGATACTACCAGAAATATGACGCAAAAACCTTCCACGAGCCATCCGAAAGCATAAACTTTTTAAAAAAGGACACCTCCCTTTTCCGAATATTTACAACGCCAAAGACGGAAAAAGAGTCGATGAAATATTCAGATATTTTCTCCGATCAGATCAAGGTGACTAAAGAGAAGGTTTCACCGGGTCTCAATATGGAACACGGTCTTTACAGTGTAGATGGCGCTGAGGTAATCCGTCTTGGAGATTTTGAAAAAATTATGTCATTGTTAAAGAGTTCGCCCGAGCCGGACAGCACGAACCTTCTGTCTTTATTAAACGTCAAGTATCTTATTTCAAAATTTGAAATAGATTCCAGGGAATTTGAGCTGGTCAAGATTATCGGTGATAAAGATGTTCCTGATGGATTTCTTAGGATTTACAAAAACTTAAATGTTCTTCCAAGGGCTTTTCTGGTAGAAGATTACAAGGTGATGAATTCTGAAATCGAATATATGGAAATTTTAGGCAGCAAAGACTTCGATCCACGCAACTTAGTTCTTCTTGACAAAGATCCAAACTGCTTTTCTGATCAATCTAAAATTAGCGATCAAAGCATTCAGTCCCATGATCACGAAAAAGATAAAGTTATAATAACAACTTATCAAGCGAATAGAATAGAATTATCTGTTTCTTTAAACAAGCCGAAACTGCTGTTTATGAGCGAAACTTATTATCCCGGCTGGGAAGTTTATATAGATGGGAATAAGGATACAATATACAGAGCAAATTATGCTTTTCGCGGGGTAACCCTAAAGCCTGGAAAACACAAGATGGAATTCCTGTATAGGCCATTAAGCTTTATTTGGGGCGGGGTTATTACTTTGCTGGCCATTATTGGGACAGGCTTCATATTCATTAAGGGGGGTTGCCGAAAATGGAAAAAATAGTTTTGATTCAGCCAAAATCCGGGGAATGGGAATTTGCTGGAATAAGGCCACCCGATTCTCTACTTAGTGTTGCCGCAGTCCCTTACAAAAAGGGCTATGAAATTAAGATAATTGACCAGAGAACAGACAAGGGTTGGAAGACTACACTCAAAAAAGAGCTTAAAGATGCTTTGTGTGTTGGGATTACATCGATGACAGGCCCGCAACTAAGGTATGCGTTAGAAGCTGCCCGGTTTGTAAAAGAAAATTCAGATGTGACTGTAGTCTGGGGAGGAATACATGGTTCTTTGATGCCGGAACAAACTATTAAGAGTAAGTATATAGATATTCTTGTAACAGGGGAAGGAGATTATTCATTTGCAGAAGTGGTAGAAGCTTTGGAAGAAGGAAAAGGGCTTAGTAACATTAAAGGTTTATATTATAAGGAAAAAGGGGAAATTAATAACACCGGTAGAAGAAAACTAATAGCAAAACTGGATGAACTGCCGGATCTGCCTTATGGCCTCATAGATATAGAAAAATATTACGGCTTCGATATCAATGCCGGAAGATCTATAACCCTTATGACATCAAGGGGATGTCCTTTCAGGTGCGCTTTTTGTTACAATACAACATATTACAGAAACACCTGGAGGGGAATGAGTGCAAAAAGAACAATTGAAAAAATAAAATATGTCGTTGATAATTTTGGTATCAAGAACATATTTTTTCAGGATGACAATTTCTGTGCAAATCTAAAGAGATTTGAAGATATTGTAAACGGAATTTTAAAAGAAAAAATTGATATCACCTGGGGTTTGATGGGCGCCAGGGTCAGCTCTCTAAAACTCATGAGCGACAGCCTCCTCGACAAAGCTGTAAAGGCCGGGTGCGTAAATGTGGACGTCGGAATAGAATCCGGAAGTGAAAGGATATTAAAATTAATATCAAAAGACAATACAATACCCGAAATTTTAGCAGTAAACAAGAAACTTGCTAAACATTTTTACAGGATGAAATATACGTTTATTATGGGTATTCCTACGGAGACAGAGGAAGAACTCTTACAATCCGTAAGGTTCGCTATTAAACTTTGCAAGGATAACCCGCACGTTCTTCCATTGTTTTTTGTTTATTGCGCCTATCCTGGTACAAGCCTTTGTAATCTTGCTTTAAGGCATGGATTTAAAGAGCCAAAAAATCTGGAAGAGTGGAGTGAAATAAACTATGAAACCGCCCACTTGCACTATCCGTGGTTAGATAAGAAAAGAATTAAAATGTTAAAAAATTTTGAATTTGCCAGTTTGTTTGCCAGCAAGAATAATGATTATAAAATCAAAAGCCCTTTCTTTAAACTTATGGCAAGGTTGTACAGGCCGATAGCTAAACTTAGATTCGAGAAAAATATTTATCAGTTCCCAATGGAAATAAAAATTATAAGAAAAATTAGTCATAGTCTGGAGTAATCCCAAAGCGAAAGCTCCATAAAAAACTCCCAAGCGCAGGTTTTACCTGCCCTTGTCCTCGAGCCGAAGGCGATCAAGGGGGAGTATGGAAAAGCAAATGTCTTATAAATCCAGGGCCACAGCCAACTACAGGATATTATTCTGTAATACAGAGCTGGTCGTACTCTTCTTGTTTTTGATCATTGTTCTAACTTGCCTTTCAAGTAGTTTTGGACTGACCTGGGATGAGGCTTATTATTTTGATTATGCTGATGCTATAAAGCAGTGGTGGACAAACGGGGCAGACATTTCAAAGTCGGCAATTATTAAATACTGGGGTTTTGATTCTTATCACAATCCACATCCTCCTTTCATGAAAATAATGGCCGCCATAACCTCAGAATTATTTAGTAATATAGGCGCTTATCCTTTGCCCTACCGCATGGCTAATATTATATACGTTTCAATCAACATTCTGATTATTTTCATTGCAGTCAAACAAGTTTATTCGAAAAGGCTGGCGTATCTTTCGATAATTTTTATCCTTTTTCAACCTCGAATATTAGGCCACAGTTTGATCGGTGCAACAGATTCGGCTATAGCTTTTTCAGCATTATCTTTTACCCTGTCGTCATACATGGCGGTCAGGTATCCTGAGAAAAGGACCCTGTGGTGGATAGTAGCAGGTTTGATTTTTGCAACAGGTGTTTCCACCAAATTCACAGGGCTTTTGATAATTTTGCCTGTGACGGCCTGGGTTTTATACAATAGAGAGTTTAGAGCTTTTGCTGTTTTGGCGGGTATAATTCTATTTTCGTTTCTATTTCTAATTATTATATATCCCCTGTTCTGGCACAATCCAATAACAGGGCTGTACGACTATTTAGTACATCCTTTTACCCGAAAAGATTTATTCCCTTTTTTAATATATTATTTTGGGAAAAATTATTTTTTTGATGTTCCCTGGCATTATTTTGACGTTATGTCACTTATAACTATCCCGCCGGTAATATTATTCTTTTTGCCGGGATTATTGATAAAAAAAGTCTGTAATAAAGATCTTACTCTATTGCTCTTATTTATTGTACTGTTTTGGTTGATTATTGGTCACTTGCCATTCACCCCCAAACATGATGTAATTAGACAATTTTTGCCCTTTTATCCGATTATCGCTATGTTGTCAGCCATAGGCCTGGATAATCTTTTATCTTTGTTTCAAAAAAGATTTGACCAAAATTTCCTTGTACGCAAATATTCTTATTTGCCAATGCTATTGATCATTTTCTTTTATATATTTTCCAATGTTAGCCATCACCCATTCGAACTTTCATATTACAACATGTTTATCGGCGGGGTAAAAGGCGCAGAAAAAAAGGGCATGGAGCTCAGTTACTGGATGGAGTCATTAACTCCTGACTTTATATGCCTGTTAAACGACATGCTTCCCCGTAATACTTCTCTTACACTTTTGCCCAATAACTCGCATTTGCACCATCTTCAAAAAAGGGGTATTCTGCGAAACGATATAAGGATTAATGATAAACTTGATAGCAATAGTTATTTCATTTTGGTTAGAAGGCGGTCTGCAATAAACGATAAAATTTTCAATCTTAAAGAAATTGCAAATGTTTCATATGATAAAGTTATACTTTTAAAGCTTTTGGAAATAAAATGAAGAAACTGAAACTTTCTATTGTAATTCCAGTATATAATGAGGTAGAAGTATTACCTCTTTTGTTTGAAAGAATCATTAGTGTACTTGAATCTTGCAAACCTTCCTTAAATGACTACGAGATCATATTCGTCAATGATGGAAGTTCAGATCAATCTCTTGATTTTCTATCTAAATTATTAAAAAATAACCCGCATATTATCATTATCAACCTTTCTCGAAATTTTGGCCATCAGGCTGCTATCTCTGCCGGTTTATCAGAAGCCCGTGGAGAAGCTGCAATAGTTATGGATGCCGATCTTCAAGACCCACCGGAATTAATACCGGAAATGCTTAAAGCCTGGCATGAGGGATTTCAATTGGTAATTGCTCGACGTCGATCACGCCAAGAACGAGGTCTGAAACTCTGCTTATTTAATCTCTTTTATTCTCTGTTCGGATTTCTTAGCGATTATCCTATTACATTAAATGCCGGCGTTTATGGACTAATGGATCGTGTAGTAATTGATCAACTAAACCGGTTGACAGAGCGTAATCGATTTTTGCCTGGCCTGCGAAGTTGGATAGGGTTTAGGGAAACTGTTGTTTGGTATGATCGCGAGGAGCGTGCTGCCGGCAAGCCAAAGCAAAGCCTGTTAAACTTGCTGAAATATGGGTTTGACGCTATCTTTAGCTTCAGTTACAAACCTCTTCGTTTGAGCTTGTTATTAGGCTTAACCATAAGTATCAGTTCATTTACTTATGCTGCTGTGTTATTAATCATGCGCTTATTGCAGATTAATGTGGTACCCGGTTTTACCACACCTACCATTTCAATCCTATTTTTGGGTGGAGTGCAATTGATCGGAATCGGGATCTTAGGCGAATACTTGGGACGAATTTATGATGAAGTAAAACAAAGGCCGATCTTTATTGTCGATAATATCCTTCGCTCAACTGGAAACAAAAAAACAAACCTCTTTCCGGAAAATGAATCAGCAAATGAGCCGACCGGCAAATAATGCTTCCAATCCAATTTTTTGGCTATTTTATACCGTCATATTCTTAACCCCTTTAATGCATGGTAAAACCCAGTTCTTCATTGTTAATCAACTCTACCACAGATTGTTCTTCAATTTCGCCCTGCTATCTTTGATTATTATTGTGACTCTACGCAACAAAAGCCTTTCTTTTAGAATATCGGGCTTTGAAATATTTTTTGCGCTTTATCTTATGATCAATCTTGCATCAATTTATTATTCAACAGGTAAATTTGCGAGCGAAGCTATGTTTTTGAATTTACTTTTAGGGTTTTACGTTTACATTCTGGTCATTAATGTTGTTCAAAATGTTAGCCAACTATCTGCAATATTTAGAGCTTTGGTATCATCAACGAGTCTGTTAGGACTCCTGGGAATATACCAGGGCATATTCGGCACGATCAAAACAGATGGCCTTAATTTACTTTCTAATTTTGGACACAGGGCACAGGGAACATTTGAAAACCCTAACTTATATGCAGGTTTTTTAGTGTTGGTTATCCCCCTGGCCTGCTATTTTTTCCTCTTTGGCGATGATAAGAGAACAAGAATTTGTGGAGCATTTTCTGTAATCATTCTCAGCAATGCATTACTCTGGACAGGATCAAGAGGCGGAATAATCGCCATTGGTTCAGCCCTGATGCTGCTGCTCTTTTTTCTGTATCGAGACCGCAGATTACAGGAAATGAAATTAATTGCTGTTATTATATTTCTAACTATTACAGTATATCTGTCAGGTGACGCGGTCTCATCAAAGGTCTCCGAAACACCACTTGAAAATGGCAGCGCTGCCTATAATCTGATTTACCCAAAAGATTCCGAACTTGTGAATGTCGACAGGAGGTTGGAAACGTATAAAAAGACATTACCTATGATTTGGGATCATCCTGTTTTCGGCGCCGGCCTTAGTACTTATAGATATAACTTTATTAAGCATTACCCAGAGGATGAATTGGTACGTACAAACAGCGTTTTCCATGCTCATAATATTTTTCTTAATATAGCGGCAGAAGTTGGTTTATTAGGTCTTTTTTTCTTCGTGATGATGCTCATTTCACTTTTCAGGCAATCAGCGTTATTCATAACAGGATACCGACGATATGGTATTGAAACAATGAGTTTATTCGGTTCATTAGGGCTCTTTGCCTTTTTAGTCCACAATCTTTTTGATTATACCTGGACGCCTCAGGCCTGCCAGATCGCCTTTTTCCTGATAGCGTCGCTGATTATCAAGCAAGGAATGCTTCAACAGAAGGTTGAAGATAGCGTTAGAGCACCTGTTTATAATATAAAAAAGAAGATTCCGTTGACAGGTCTGCTGTTAGTTGTGATTTTCTTATTGGTTGTAAGCGTAATCCGGCCACTTTACGCTTTCCGTTTATATGAGCGATCTGTTTATCTTTATGCGGCAAACGACCTGCCTGCAGGATTGTCTTATGCTCAAAAGGCTGTGGATACCATTCCCGAATATCCCCTGTTCCATGCCAATCTTTCCATATTCTATCTTCGTCAATGGGAACAGGATAAAGCTATAGATAAATACAAAAAGGGAATAGCCGAGCTAAAAGAAGCCATAAGCCTGAATCCTGCTGAATCTTACTTTTATTCTTTGTTGGGTGAGGCTCACGAACGATTCAAAGACCGCAGGGGTGCAGCTACGGCCTATATTGAGGTCATTAAGCTTAATCCTGATGACATAGAGCTTTATCATAAGGTCGCTTTTAACTATATGGAATTAAAAGAGTATGAGCATGCTATTATATGGCTCGAAAGAGCCGGAAAACAGTTGCAGAAAGCAAAACAAAGTGACAGAAAATCGCTTCTTATTTTCGAAAATTGCCTTCGCACAGCTATTGCTTGCGATGAATCGGGTCAATATGCAATGGCCCGGAAGTACTATAAAAAGACGATTAGATTGGCTGAATCTGAAAAGATCATATGCAACATCGGTCCATTGCGAGAAAGGCTTGAATACGTGGAAAAGGCAATTAAAGAAAACAATGAGAAAGCTGTCATGCGATGAGTGATTTGGTGAATTTTGAGCTATTGAGACAATCTTCTTTGTCGGCGCTCTTCTCTCCAACTGCAATAATTAATTGTCCAGGCCAGGGCAGAACAGGATCTACAAGTTTCCAAAACCAGACAAAGCAATCATAAATTTTTAGCTCAATTTTATTGAAACAGGTTTTAGTTTTGGCCTTTTAAAAGCATCTTTGGATTCTAAAAGATCCTCCCAATAATCCCCAATTGAGTGTCTTTCCCAGAATCTTATCTCTTCTTCTTTTGTTTTGAAATCAGGCAATTTCATTGTTTACCTCTTTCAACTCTTTTTTTATAAAGCTTTTTTGTTTTGTCATCCATATCCATTGACGTAACAACCCTGGCTATACCCTTACCCTTCAAGACATACACGACAAACAAATACCTTCCGGCAACGCATCAATCTCTGTCTGATCGCGGACACTTTTAAACAGATGTGGCCACTGGCTCAATCGCTTCCAACTTGCAAGCGTTTTCTCCTCGCATAGCCTGCCACACATCCCAGGCTATTTGACCGTTCAGCCACAGTTCAGGAGACGTTCCAAACAGCTTGGAGAGGCACAAAGCCATATCCGTGCTAATCCCTTTCCTGCCGTTTACGACCTCACTGATGTGTTTGCGGGAGACACCGATTCTTCTGGCAATTTCCGTTTGCGTCATACCATACGGCTTCATAAATTCTTCCAGTAATATTTCTCCCGGATGGATGGGCGTCCGGTTAGTTGGCATTTTCATAGGTTCACCTTTTCAATGATAGTCTACTATTTCAACCCGTTTTGGTCCTTTTTCAGACCAGACAAAACAAATGCGGTAACGGTCGTTAATCCTGATAGAATGCTGTCCTCGACGATCACTGTACAAGACCTCCAAGTGATTACCGGGCGGCATCCTTAAATCTTCGAGATTTACCGCGTTCTCCAGAAAATAGAATTTGCGTAACGCTATCCGTCTCAATTCAACAGGCAGAGTCTTTCTCGCCTGCCTTGAATTAACCCCATTGTAAACATCTTCCGTCCCCTTATCGTAGAAATCAATTATCATGTTGATTGTAACCTGTTAAGTTGCATTGTCTTACAATGGCAACGGTGGACTCTGTACTTTCTCAACTAATAATAATTTCAATTATCTCTTCAACAACTTCTTTCAGATCTACAGGTCCGCTTTCAAGAATCTTATCTGGAGAGTGCTTGTGATAAGGTCAAAATCATAGTCAATATGTTGTTCGATACTGAACCAGTCGGCAATCTTACAGGCAATTCTGATTTCTTTCAGGCTGGTTTCAATATTCATATTTCAGATTTTCAAGATCATGTATTTTTCTATTCAACAAATTTGCGACATTTGCGACATGATCCCATTCTATCCATTCTTTATTATCACCAAGCTCTCCCTTATTAAACAACATCGTGAAAGTTTTGGTATCCATTCCTCTGGCTTGTTCAAATTTCTCTATTTTCTTTTTGTAAGCCGCAAGTTTCTGCTCCATCACCTGTTTCCCAATATTAATACTTTCTTGCAGGCTTGATAGTCCCTTTTTTTCAATTACAACTTTTGCATAATCTTTCATGTTCCTTATCTCCACTTTTCGTCTGGCATCTGCGACTGGGGTATTAAATATATCAGATATTAAGGATAATTTCAAAATCCTTTTTGCACGCACTTTCAGCAATCACATCAATCATTCCTGCATTCTTCCTTTGCGTTCTGCGTTGCAGTGAACTATTGCACATCTTCTTTATCGGTGCTCTTTTCTCCAACAGCAATAATTAATTGCCCGGGCCAGGGCAGAACAGGATCTACAAGTTTCCAAAACCAGACAAAGCAATCATAAATTTTTAGCTCAATTTTACTGAAACGGGTTCTCTTAAGTAAACTGCCATTGATAAACCAGCCCAGCATTCCGATTTTGTTAAGTGTTTTCAAGTATTTTATTTTAAACCCGGATCTGCTTAAAAAGTTCTTAATATCTTGCACTTTATATCTTTTTACATGGCCTAAGGTTTTATCAAGTGAATTATAAAAATATGGGGAATTGGGGACAACTAATAAAAGCCTGCCTTCCTCGACAAGCAATTCATTCATATTTTTTAATGCCCCGGAATCATTTTGCAAATGCTCCAATACATTAAGGCATAATACTGAATCATAATGCATGGATAGCTTTAATATTTCTTTTTTGTTTTCAATGTCTAACTGTAATACATCGACATTAGGTCTGTTCATAAACATGTTTTTAAGCGTCATTATATTAAACGGGTCGTTGTCTGAACAAGTATAATGTTCTGTTGGCAGAAATTCTAATGTCATGGTCCCTATTCCTGCCCCAACCTCCAGTACGTTGTTTCCCAAATAAGGCCTCAAACATGAAGCAAGCCATTTGTTAAAATGATGTGTATTTGACATTGATAGAAGAATATTTTTATCTTCATCTTTATAAAGATCATCAATCAACCAGAATTTTAAAATAAACCATATTGCAGCAAATCCATCCTTCCAGGTAATTTTCTTTCCCTCACGATAAGTCCGCCCAAAATAAGAAATAGAAACCTCGAAAATCCTTAAGTTTCTTTTTGCGATTTTTGCTGTAATTTCAGGCTCAAAACCAAATCTTTTTGACCTGAGAGGCAAACTCTTTAATATTGATGCCCTGAAAACTTTATAGCATGTTTCAATATCTGTTAAATTCAAGTCCGTAAACCAGTTTGACAAGAATGTTATGAACCTGTTCCCCAGAGTATGTTTGAAATAGAGAACGCGCCTCATCTCAGAAAAACCGAAACGGGAGCCATAAACAACATCGGCATCTCCATTTAAGATGGGTTTTATTAGCTTATAATAATTATTCGGATGGTATTCAAGGTCTGCATCCTGGATAATAACGATATCTCCGGTTACTTCATCGACAGCCCTTTTTATGGCTGCACCTTTTCCCTGATTTATATCCTGCCTGAATATCTTTATATTATCGAATGCTGCTGCCAGATCCTGAATTATTTCCCAGGTGCCGTCATCTGAATGATCATCAACTATTATCAGGTCTCGTGCTATATTTTCAGGCAGTTCTGCGTTTAACGCTCTGTTTACACATTCTCTTATGGTATATCGCTCATTATATGCGGGTATGATAATTGATAATTTCATTGTAATTACTCAGATGTTTTTTGACAGGATAAACAGGATTGACATGATAATTTCTTTTATTCAAAAACTAAAAAAACGATAACGCATTTGCGTTTCTTAGCGCAAGAGAAAAAGAAAGAATTAATGTTAGTTCACCTATCAAAAAGACCTTTCCACAAAGCCCTTTCTGAGGTAATTTTTTGTACCGAGAAAATGGCAATGCTTTATTCTGTTGACATCTGTCGTACCACATGTCAGGTATTTTATGTATCATAAAAGTATGAGGAAGAATAATTGAAAATCACTGAGTGCTTGTGGATAGACAAATTCGTTGATAAAATAATTCGCAAACACAATATTTATCCTGAAGAAGTGGAAGAGGTGTTTTCAAAAAAGCCTCTTATTCGAAGAATCGAAGGAGGAAATGTCAAGGGTGAAGATTTATTCGTTTCGTTTGGAAGAACGAATGCAGGGCGTTATTTGAGCGTGCTGTTTGTGCGAAAGAGGAATAAGAGGGCATTGGTTATAAGTGCTCGAGATATGACTAAAAGTGAAAGAAAAAGATATGGGAAAAAATAAAAAGCTACATTTTAAGAGCTACGAAGAGGCTGCCGAATGGTTTGATGCTCATGATATGTCCAGTTACGAAGATCAAATGAAGCCAGTCGATTTTCATTTTGATTTGAGAAAAAACCGTGACTGGGTAGAAATAGACCATGAAATTGCAAAATATATTCGGGAGTTAGCAAAGGAACAAAACATACCAACTCGTAGATTGGTCAACGAATGGCTCAAGGAGCGGTTGAGCAGCCTACATTAGTTCCGACACGTCGTAATCTCAAGTATAGCACTGCCAAGAAGATCGAAATCTTCCGGGGCAAGCAACGGGCTCGTCACGATCCATGATACATCCACTGATCCCTGACCTCTGATCTCTAATCTCCCTTAAGCGCTAACTCGTTATAAAAGATGAACGTCCAACATCGAACATTGAACATCGAATTTTGAATAAGGTATTCTGCCAATTTATAAACTGGCGGAGCGACCCGCCCGCCTCGCCTGAGCGAGATAACAAAAGGACGAAAAGCCTTGAGTATGGCTCGCGACCCGCCTGCCATGCATTAAATATGTCTTATCCATTTTGCTCATTGTGCCCACAGGAACAAAGCGGCAAAGCTAAGTCTTGCGAAATAGTGGCATTGCGGGCAGGAGCGATTTCATTATTCGACGTTGGACGTTCGATGTTCGATGTTCATTTTTTTCAGTCCCCTCTGACCTCCGACCTCCGACCTCCGACCTCCTGATCCCTTGATCCCTGTATTAATATTGACATTAGTTAGTGCTTGTGGCAAATAAGTAACTACTCGGGTTCACGATTCCAGGATAGGAAGCCAACTAACCGTGAACCCTGAACCCTGAACCCTGAACCGTGAACCGTGAACCGTGAACCTAACAACCTGAGTAATTACGACGGATTTACCTTAATCGAACTTATTATGGTAATTGTAATTATCGGTATTCTCGCATTTGTTGCCATACAAAAGTACCCATCAACAAGCGATATGTCATTAGCAACCGCAGCAAGCATGATAAGATCGGATATTCGATCTGTACATGCCCTGGCAATGGCTCAGCATGCAAGCAAAACTCTCACATTTAATAGCTCGACTGAATATGAATTCCCGGCAGCAGGAGTGGGAACTAAAACCAGGAATTTAACTAATATCTTCGATGGTGCAATAAGTTTCAACCCGCTCCCCACAAATATTACATTTAATTCCCTTGGAGAACCTACTGCAGGATATGGAAGTTCAATTACCATAACAACCGGAAGCTCAACAAAGACCCTGACGGTATTACAATATACTGGAAGAGTCGAGTAAGACGAATCACCACCTGCACCCATCGGGATCTGTTCTTGACAAAATAATTATAGCCACTATAATGGCCATAATTAACCATGGAGGCTGCTATGCAAAGAATACAAGAGTACATTCCAATCACAAAGGCAAAAAATATACTGCTGGACCTTGTTAGAAAAATTAAAGACTCTGATGACACTATTGCTATCACTAGAAATGGGGTGCCCGAAGCCGTGTTGATCAGTATGAAAAGGTTCGATGGCCTTTTGGAGACATTGGATATCCTGGCCGATGAGAAGGCCATGGCATCCATCAAAAAATCAATTCGCCAGGCTAAAAAAGGAATGTGGCTCGATTTTGATGAGGTTTTTGGAAAATAATGAATTTCAAAATCACATTCACCCCTGAAGCGGTCGCACTATTATCCAAACTTCATCCGGAAAGTAAAAAATTAATCAGGTCGGCACTTAAGGAACTTAGTCAAAATCCGGATTCAGGAGATGATTTGCAGGGAGAATTATCCGGGTTCAAATCATGTAAGCCAAAAAGATATCGGATTTTGTATAAGATCGATGAGGAAAACCGTCTCATTCAGGTCTATTATGTTGGCCACCGTAAAGATGTTTACGAACAATTCAGACTTCTATTGAACAAACTTAGAGCTGTGGAATAAGAAATGCTTACACAACTTTCTGATACTGATCCGAAGGAAGTTGGCCTGGCTTTTGTGGCGCATCATTATGGTGAGAAGTTAGCAGACAGCCTGCGTGGCTACCTGAACCAAAAGCATAATGACGAAGGAAAAAATAATCAATAATCAATTGTTAATAATTAATTCTTAACTTAGCGATCATGGGAGGAGAAATCTCCGAAAGGCAATGGCGAGACGTGTTGGGGGTGCTAAAGGTTCAGGAGAAGTTACTGGACAGGAAGTACCTGCAATACTGGGCATCTCAGTTAAAACTCTCGGGCTTGCTGAAACAGGCAATTGCCGACGCAGGCATAGAGTGGAACAAGGGCTAACAGATTCAACATGGACACGGAACGCTGCGCTCCATGGACGCTGGTTAATCCTGGCATTATGTGAGAATAGAAATTGATTTCATCTCTCAGCAGGGTACTTAATGCTATGACGGAAAGCCAGTATGAACAACATATAAAGAGAATGCGTGAACCATGTGTAATGCTTTATTATGGCTTGATTTTATTGTTTTACAGAAATATTTAACAATGCAATTGATCATTTTTTTCACACCACCATACTGACGATCTCGACTGGATAATGGAACGACAAAAATTTCAAACAGGAACAAGTGTTTTTATGAAAATGAAGAATAACTCATCGAGAACCATTAAAAAGATTTTTGA
>Ga0180732_1000129_pt1 | contig 74170 bp, 77 predicted proteins | sample KR11_01MetaG_FD_148674 | JGI IMG/M metagenome (GOLD analysis project Ga0180732, IMG submission 148674) | Groundwater microbial communities from the Olkiluoto Island deep subsurface site, Finland - KR11_0.1 MetaG | ecosystem: Environmental > Aquatic > Deep subsurface > Groundwater | place... | reverse complement strand
TACCCGTTATCGCCTCGCTCGGCGATGTCGCCGCCTCAGGCGGTTATTATGTCGCGTCCGTGTGTGATGCCATATATCTCAATCCGGGCACGATCACCGGATCCATAGGCGTGATAATGGGTTCTTCCAACTGGGAGGAGCTGCTGGAAAAAATAGGGATCAAGCCGGATGTCGTCAAAAGCGGCAAATACAAGGACATGGGTGCCTATTACAGGGAGATGACCCCAGAAGAGAGGGCGCTTCTTCAGGAAATGATAGATGACGCTTACGGGCAGTTCTTAAAAACGGTCTCGGTCGGGAGGAATATCCCTGTGGAAAAACTCAAAGGTCTTGCCCAGGGGCAGGTCTTTACCGGAGCCCAGGCCATAAAACACGGCCTCGCCGACAAGAGCGGAAATCTTAACGCCGCCATTGACGCCGCCAAGGAACGGGCGGGAATCAAAGGGCCTGTTAAAATAATCGAGGGAACCACAACCATGGAGAAGTTCTTCGGCATTGTGCCGGAGGTGCCGCAGGGCTCTCTGTTCACGCTCCCGGAATTTTTCAGGAAACTGATGTTATGACCGCGGGGAATTTTTATTCCATTATGTTTTCTCCGGGGATTTCATGGGATGAGGATAACTGCCGGGATTCGTTTTCCGCCTCGGCGCTTTTTTTTATAGCATGCCGCTTTTTTCAGTTCACGGCCTTCAGTTTCGCGAGCGCCGATTTTATCCTGTTTTTACCGGTTATTTTTTTTGAATGGATGGCGAGCGCCGCGATCCTTCATTTTTTCGCGCATTCTTTCGGCGGCAGGGGCTCAGTGACGGACTTTTTCAGGCTGCTGCCTTTCGCCGAGCTGCCTTTTCTTTTTCTGCCGGCCGCTAAAATACTGGCGTCTTCGATTTTATCGTCATTTACAGGGGCTTTTACCCTCATGGCCGTTATGATCTATGTCTGGAGTTTCGCGCTGAAGATCAAGGCGATGATGTTTAATTACCGGCTTTCTTCCGAGCGCGCTCTTGCCGCTTTTGCCGCGCCGGCGCTGATAGTTTTTATTCTCAGCGCGGCAGCGCTATTTTTGCGCGCCGCCGTTCTGCTGATATGATAAGGGTCTCAATAGCGGGAGTCACGGGTTTCACGGGAGAAGAGCTCCTTAAAATACTTTTGAGGCATCCCGAAGTTTCCGTAAAACATCTTATTTCCCGCACACCGGGGTTGAAAATATCCGATATACAGAAGACCTGCCGCTGTGATCTTGAAACCTCGAAACTGACAGCGGCCGTCATCGATGACAGTGACGCTGTTTTTCTCTGCCTGCCGCACACGGAAGCCGCGCCGACCGCTATGAGATTTTATGAAAAAGGGAAAACCGTCATAGACCTAAGCGCTGATTTCAGGCTGAAAAACGCCCTCGTTTACAGAAAAACCTATGACGCCGTTCATCCCTTTCCGGGCCTGCTTTCCAAAGCCGTTTACGGTTTGTGCGAATTCAACAGAGAAAAAATAAAAGGCGCCCGGCTGATCGCCAATCCGGGCTGCTATCCCACGGCTACCCTGCTGGGCGTGATCCCCGCTTTACGGGAAAGGCTCGCTGAGGAGAAAAACATAATAGTGGACGCTAAAAGCGGTATTTCGGGCGCGGGAAAAAAACTCGCTGAGGAATATCTCTATTACAACGCCAACGCCTCCTGCCGGGCATATAAAGTCGCCTGCCACCGCCATCAGAGCGAAATAGAAGAGGAGATACTTTTGCTCGCGGGGAAGGAAGCAGGGCTCACCTTTGTGCCGCACCTTATTCCGCAGGATAGGGGCATGATAGTCACGATTTATATGAGGATGAAAACGCCTCTTCGACCGGAAACCGTGGTTTCCGCGTATAAAAAATTTTATAAAGGCGAGAAATTCGTCACCGTTCTGCCCGCAGGGGAACAGCCCGCGACAAAGGATGTGACCGGCACGAACAACGCCCGTATAGGCATCGCCGTTGACGCGAAAGCGGGCATCCTTATTGTGACTTCCGTGATAGACAACCTGGTGAAAGGCGCTTCGGGGCAGGCCGTGCAGAACATGAATATAGCTTTCGGTTTCGATGAGGAGACGGTTTTATGAAAAAAACATATTTTCCGGACGGTTTCCCCGACGGTTTTCTTATAGGCGGCTGCGCCTGCGGTATGAAGAAAGAAGGGAAGGATCTGGGGGTGATCTTCTGTCCCGGCGGGTTCAAAGCCGCGGGGATCTTCACGAAAAACCGTTTTGCCGCCGCTCCTGTCATCATAAGCCGGAAACATCTATCCGACGGATACGCGCTGGTGGCTAATTCAAAATGCGCCAATGCCGCAACGGGCAAGAGGGGTTTCCGCGACGCTATGGAGATCTGCTCCTTCACAGCTCGGCGCTTCGGAGTAAAAGCGGATGAGGTGCTCGTGGCTTCCACCGGTGTTATAGGAGCTTTTCTTCCCGTGGCTAAAATAAAAAAGGGAATAATCTCATTGCAAAAATCCTTCCTGAAAAATGTTCCCGCGCCGAATGATTTCGCCGACAGCATCATGACGACCGACACCGTTAGGAAAATATCTTCCTCCGGGAATTTCTGGGCCTGTGCCAAGGGCTCCGGTATGATAAACCCGGACATGGCCACATTCCTGTGTTTCATTCTCACCGACGCGCGCATAACGCCCGGCATGAGAAAAATATTCCGGGAAGAGGCGGATGTTTTCAACAGGATGTCGGTGGACGGTGAAATGTCAACCAATGATTCCGTTTTTTTGATCTCGTCCATGAAAAAAACAATTTCCATAGCCGAATTCAGAAAAGGCCTTTCAGCCGTCTGTTCGGACATAGCCGCGAAGATAATAAGCGACGGCGAGGGCAGAAAGAAAGTCATAAAGGTGAGTGTCTCCGGGGCCAGGACTGAGCGCGATGCCCGGCGTCTGGCGGATTTTCTCTCTTCGTCCCCGCTTATCAAAACGGCGTTTAACGGCGAAAGCCTGAACTGGGGCAGGATACTTTCCCGCACGGGAGCCTCGGATGTGGCCATGAACACGGAAAAGCTCTCTGTTTATATATGCGGTCATCTTGTCTATCGCGGCGGGCCTGTGCGTTTTGACGATAAGAAATTGCGCTCTCTCCTGCGGGAGCAGGAGGTGTCCTTTCAAGTGGATCTTGCGAAGGGACATGGAGAATGTGTTTTCGCCACAACGGATTTCAGCGAGGAATATGTGAGAATCAATGCGGGGTACCTGTCATGAAAAAAATATCAAAAAAAACAAAGGACATCGCCGTGCCCGTCCTCACGCGGGGGGCTAAGTGCGATGTTATAAAAGTAGAGGACGCTCTTTCCGGAGAACAGTTTGACCGGATAGTGGATATCGTCAAATCCGGAGGGATCGCGATATTCCCGACGGATACGGTTTACGGTATAGGCGCGTCCATCAAATTCAGAGACAGCATTGAGAAGATATACCGCCTTAAAAAAAGGCCCAGGAAAAGAGAGATCGGGCTGCTCATATCCTCATGGAGAGAATCGTCTCATCTTGTGGGAAGGGTCAGCCAGAGGGTGCGGATGCTGATGAAAGAATACTGGCCGGGCCCGGTGACGCTCGTTCTTTCATCCCGGGCCGGCACGAAGGCCTTGCGTGTGCCGAACCACAAATTCGCGCTCAAACTCCTTTCGGCTGTCGGGCCCATGGCTGTCACCTCGGTCAATATTTCGGGAAAGAAACCAGCGGCTGATTTTGGCGATGTTGACATCAATCTTTTAAAAGGCGCGGATATAGCGGTAAAAGAAGAAAAGCCTCTCAGCGGTCTCCCGTCATCCATTCTGGATCTTACCGGCGGGGAGATAGAAGTCCTCAGAGACCGGGAATAATGCTCTCTCCCGTACTCTTTGTCTGCACGGGCAACACCTGCCGTTCTGTTATGGCTGAGGGTATTTTCAAAAAAAACGCTCCGGGTTTAAAGGCGTTTTCCGCGGGTATCGCGGCAAATCCGTCCTATCGCATTTTCGGGGTGCTTGAGGAAATTTTTGATGAAGAGGGTATACCTTGCAAAAATCATGTGTCAACTCAGGTGACAAAAGAAATACTGGATGACGCCGCTCTTGTGCTGTGCATGGAAGACCGGCATGCGGATTATATAAGAGAAAAATTTCCCTTTGCATCCGGCAAGGTTTTCCTCCTGTCGGAATACGCCGGAGAAAAAGGGGAAATACCCGACCCCATAGGTTCGGGCAAAGAGATTTACAGGAAAACTTTTGATATAATATCCGCTCTTGTGATAAAGATAATAGGGCAACCCGGAGGAAAGCGAAATGTTTGAACATCTGAAAAACAGCGATAAAGAAGTGTATGACATAATAGAAAGAGAGCACCGCCGTCAGGCGGACAATCTTGAGATGATAGCATCCGAGAATTTAGCGTCTTTCTCCGTACTGGAGGCGGCATCGTCTTTTTTCACCAACAAATACGCGGAGGGCTATCCCGGCAAAAGATATTACGGCGGCTGCCTTTACTGCGATGAGATAGAGCTGATGGCCATGAAAGATGCAAACGCGTTTTCGGCGCCGAGCACGCCAATGTACAGCCGCTTTCCGGCACGGCCGCGAACATGGCTGTTTACTTCGCCATTCTTGAACAGGGGGACAGCATCCTGAGCATGGATCTCGCTCACGGCGGGCACCTTTCGCACGGTCATCCGCTATCATTTTCAGGACGGTTCTACAATATCATACCCGCCAAAAACAACTTGGAAACAGGGCTTATAGATTATGAGAGAATGGAACAACTCGCGTTGGAAAACAAGCCGAAACTGATAATCTGCGGAGCCTCGGCCTATCCGAGGATCATAGATTTTAAAAGGTACAGGGAAATAGCCGATAAGGCGGGGGCATATCTTATGGTGGACATAGCTCACATCGCCGGGCTCGTGGCCGCCGGCGAGCATCCGTCTCCGTTCCCTTTTTGCGATTTTGTCACCACGACCACGCACAAAACCTTCAGAGGCCCAAGGGGCGGGGTGATAATGTCGAAAAAAGAGCACGCCGACAGTATTGACCGCCATGTTTTTCCGGGAATACAGGGAGGCCCTCACATGCACACAATAGCCGCCAAGGCCGCGGCTTTCGGCGAGGCCTTAAAGCCGGAATTCCGTATTTATCAGCGGCAGATTGTGAAAAACAGCAAGGCGCTGGCGGAAGGCCTTCTGAGAAACGGTTTTACGCTGGTCACCGGAGGAACGGACAATCACATGGTGCTCGTTGATTTAAGGAACAGGAATATGACGGGTAAAAGCGCGCAGAACATTCTGGAAGACGCGGGAATAATAGCCAACAAGAACTCAATTCCCGGCGATCCGGAAAAACCCTTTGTGACATCCGGCATCAGACTCGGAACACCCGCCGTTACAACACGCGGCATGAAGGAAGCGGAAATGACCCGCATAGCCGAATTTATAAACCGGGCGGTGGAAGCGGGTGAAAACAAAAAAGCTATCGAGGCCATCAGAGATGAAGTGAAAGCCATGACGGCGGATTTCCCGATATATAAAAGCGAATGATATATCTGGCGGCTTTTTTTATACCGATGCTCTTTCTCCTTATTTTTGAGCCGTCTTTTATTAATTTCGCGGAGAAAAAACGAGTTTACGACAAACCCTCGAGCAGAAAGATACACACCCGCCTGGTTCCTTTGTGGGGAGGGCTGGGTATATGGATCAGCGTCTGGGCGGGCCTGGCGCTGCTTTATTTCATTTCGGATGAAGTGAAACTCCTGCTTGCCGCGAATTTTTCGGCGGTCAACGGGGTCTTCCTCGGGAGCCTCATAATACTCATAACCGGCATGGCTGATGACCGCCAGGCGGTCAGTCCGACGGTAAAACTTCTCGCTCAGACAATAGCGGTTATGATGGTGCTGATGTACGGGGTGGAGATCACCGGTTTCAAGATACCGTTCATGAATTATGTGATGTTCCCGAGGATTGTTTCAATCATAATCACGGCCATCTGGATGCTCGCTTTCACCAATGTGATAAATCTTATAGACGGCGTGGACGGCCTCGCCTGCGGCATTTCGGCGATCGCGGCTTTTACCTTTTCAATTGTGATCATTATTGAGGCGGCTTTCGGCCTTCTTCCAGGCGGCAGTTTTTTTGCGCTGCTTTCTCTTCTCCTTTCCGGCGCCTGCCTGGGTTTCCTGTATTTTAATTTTCCGCCGGCCGGAGTTTTTCTCGGCGATTCGGGAAGCCTTCTCCTCGGTTTTTTTCTGGGCATAATAGCCATTCAGGGGATGCTCAAGCTCACCGCCGCCATAGCGCTGGTCATACCGATCATGGTTGTGGCTCTGCCTATTTTTGATGTTGTCTCCGCGATAATAAGGCGCTCCCGCGCGAATGTACCCATAATGAGGGCGGACTCGGAGCACATCCACCACAAACTCCTGAAGGGGGGCTGGTCCTCAAGGGAAGTGTCGCTGCTCATGTATAATCTGACGCTGATCCTTTCCATCGTCGCTATAATGGCCACAATTTTTTCGATCAAAAGGTAAATGAGAAAAAAAATAATCCTGACTTTCGGTACGAGGCCGGAAGCGATAAAGATGGCCCCAGTGTACCTGGCGCTAAAAAAAGACAGCGCCTTTTCGGTGAAACTGGCCCTGACAGGGCAGCACAGCGATATGCTGGATGAGGCGCTTGATATATTCGGCATGAAGCCGGAGTACAACCTTAATATAATGACCGCCGCGCAGAGTCTTGCCGATATCACATCCTCGGTGGTCAAACGCCTGGACGCTGTTTATAAAAAAGAAAAGCCGGACATGGTGCTCGTTCACGGTGACACATCAACGACATTTGCCTCGGCGCTGGCGGCTTTTTACAACGGTATTCCCTCAGCGCATGTGGAAGCCGGCCTGAGAACGGGTAATAAGAATGAGCCCTTTCCCGAGGAGTTGAACAGGGTGCTAACCGACAGTATTTCGGATATACTGTTTCCGCCCACGAAAGGAGCTCTGCTCAACATCAAAAGAGAGGGGCTGCGCCCGGCGCTTGTTTCGGTGACGGGAAACACCATAGTTGACGCGGCGGGCATGATATCCAGGGATGAGATGGCCGTGACAGATTCGGTCCGGCGTCTGGCGGAAAAGCCGTTTGTGCTTTTTACAATGCACAGGAGAGAGTCGTGGGGAAAACCCATGGAGGGTGTTTTTGATTTTTTGAAAAAGTATTTTACATCCGCGAGGGGAGTGAGTGTCGTTTATCCGGTGCACCCCAATCCGGCCGTTAAAAACACGGCCGAAAAAATCCTGGGGCTTTCCGATAATATTGTTTTAACCGCGCCGCTTAATTACCGCGACCTTATTTATCTTTTGAAAAACTGCCTTTTCGCGGTGACGGATTCGGGAGGCATACAGGAAGAGGCTCTTGTTTTCGGCAAGAAAGTCGTGCTTTTGAGAGAACGCACGGAGCGGCCGGAGGGTGTCACAGCGGGCTTTGTTAAAGTCGCGGGGACGTCGAGCTCAAAAATCCGCTCGTGCATCAGCGGACTGCTGAAAGACAGTGCCGCCAAAAAAACTTTCAGGAATCCTTACGGCGACGGCAGGGCTTCCGAGCGTATAGTCGGTGCGATAAGAAAATATTTCGGCCTTCGCGTTTTATCAAAAATCAAAGATTTTGAATAAATGGGATATTCAATGTTGTCTGCTATTTAAAATAGTGGGATAGTTTCGATTATAACCGAAACTATTTGACAAAAGCTTCGATTATACTATAATATCCGAAAGGGAGATTATGGAAGAAATTTATTACGCCTTTAATCCATGGTGGAGCGGAAAGGAATTTGAAAGCGGAATTCCGCGGGAATTGTATACGCGGAATTTCGCGCAAGTGTTAAAGAGAAAGCAGATTGAGATAATTGTAGGCTCCCGGCGGGTGGGAAAAACAACGATTATCAAGCAGATGATAAAAAAAACGCTGAAAAGTAAATATCCCGCCAAACAAATTTTATATCTTGCTCTTGATCATCCCCAATTGTCCAACGAGCCGATTTCCGGCCATTTAAGGAATTTCAGAAAACTTTTTATGCATGACCGCAGGAAAAAATTGGTTCTTTTTTTAGACGAAGTGCAGGAAAGTCCTAATTGGGCGCAGGAGCTGAAATCTGTTTATGATATGGAAAATGTGAAAATCTTCTGCACGGGCTCCACTGCGGCATTGATAAAAATGCAGGGCGGCAAACTCACTGGACGGCAGATTGTCACCGTGGTTTATCCCTTGAATTTTAGGGAATTCGTTGATTTTAAAGGCGTTGAAATAGGTATGGACGAGGGATATAAATACGAGAAAATTCTTGATGAATATCTTGCTGTGGGGGGCTATCCTGAAAATGTCCTTAAACGCTCAAATGAATATCTTCTGAATCTTCTTGAGGATATAATAGCCAGAGATTTGACGCGATTATACGGGATACGAAAACCGGCCGCGCTAAAGGATATGTTTCTGATTCTTGCCTCGCAGATCGGTTCCCGGACGAGTTTCAACAAACTGTCCAACGTGCTGGGGATCAGCGTGGACACGGCCAAAGAATATGCCGGTTATTTTGAGGCGGCCTTTTTGATAAAGCCGATGGAAAAATGGTCAATGTCCCATAATGACAGAATATATGCCCAGAAAAAAATCTATTTTCTGGATACGGGTTTTAAGACGCTGTTGACGGGGAGGGGAGATATCGGCGCAAAAGCGGAAAATGCCGTTTTTGCGCATTTATTGAGAAAAAAAGAAATGTGCGGCTATTTCGCCGAGGGCGAGCGTGAGGTCGATTTTATTACAGGGAGCGTTAAATCGCCGTTGCCTATTGAGGTGAAGTATGATTCTGATTTTGATTTAGACGGCAGGAAATTTGACGGTATGAGATTGTTTTTGAAAAGATATCCGAAGACGAAGAAAATCATTATTGTATCCAGGGATAAAGAAGCGGAAGAAAGGCGCGGCCAAACGGTTATAAAAATTATTCCCTTATGGAAATATCTGCTGATATAAACCCGCAACCAATGGGGACGGTTCCTATTGCCCCTAAATATACAAAAATTGTAGCATAAAAGAAGGCGTGTGTTTTTTTAGGAGGTGAAAAATTATGAAAATTATTAAATTTAAAAAAGGTTTTGCAATGACGCTGGCGGCGATCATGTTTTTTCCTTTGTCCCTGCGCGCGCAGGATGTGCGGGAACTGATGAGAGAAAAAAAATGGACTGCCGCAAGGGCGCGGGCCGAGGAACTCCTTAAAGAGAATCCCTCGGACGCGGGTCTTCTGATAAGCGCGGGGATATGCGCTGTCAATCAGAGAAATTATGCCGCGGCGATAGAACATCTTTCGCGCGCCTCGGAAATAAGCCCGGAAAAATTCCTCCCGGCATATCTGCTGGGAGTGATATACGAGGAAACGGGTAATCTGTATAAAGCCCGCGCGTATTTTGAGAAAGCTCTTAAAAACGCAAAAGAGAAAAAAAACAAGGACCGCGCCGAGAAACATCTGGATAATGTTTCCGAGGCCATCGGGGAGGGAAGATGAAACTCAATTCATGGGGGATCCCGGCGGCGCTTTCTTTTTCCCTGATCTGCGGCTGTTATCCGCGGGCCAACTGGAAAAAAGATTTTGATTATAAAAGCCTGCGCAATATAGCCGTTGCCCGTCTTGACAGCCCGGAAGATAACGCCTCATCCGGCGCAGCCGTGAGGGATATGATATCAAGGTATCTCATCGAGAGCGGCGTAAAGGTCGTGGATTCCAAGGTCTTTGATAAGATGATGCAGAACGCCGCCCCGAAGAGCGATATACTCTTCGCTCAGATCGGCAATCTCGCCGGAGCCGACGCTATTATAGACGGTAGCGTCCTGCGCTGGCAGGAAGAGAAGGAAGAGCGGGTTTATTACACCGGGCCCGACGGAAAAATCTCTTATGAGACGGCTTTTTACAACGCCAAAGTGGATATCACCCTCCGGCTGATAGATGTGAAAACGGGAGAGGTCGTGTGGGCGAACAGTGACTCCTACGAATCTTTTGACATAAGGCACACGATGGAAAGCGCGGTTTACACGACGATGCGGCCGCTGAAAAAACTGCTGCTCGATTAACATTGTTGTTCCGCAGGCATAAATGAAGAAGATATTAAAAATGAAAAGGGCGCTTGTCACCGGCGGCAACAGAGGAATAGGCCGGGCAATAGCTTTGAGTCTCGCAAAAAATGGCGCGGCCGTTTGTATCACCGGCAGAAATAAAAAAACTTTGACCTCATGCCTGAAAGAGCTTAAACGATACAATAAGGATTGTATGGCCTTACCCTGCGATGTCAGGATCGAAAAAGAACAGAAAAAAGTGTTCGGCCGGATAATGGATAAATATAAAAAGCTGGATATCTGTATACCGAATGCCGGGGAGGCGACTCTCGCTTCCGCCACCCAGACCTCGCTGGAGCAGTGGAATCATGACATAGGCATCAACCTCACGGGCGTTTTTATCACCGCGAAGGAAGCCATGAAGATAATGATGAAGCAGAAATCCGGCAATATCATAGGCATAGTTTCCAAGTCCGGAAAGGGGGCCGCTTATTTAAGGGCGGCTTACGGCGCGTCGAAATGGGGAGCCCTCGGCTTTCTGAAGAGTCTGGCTATTGAGGGCAGAAACAATAATGTAAAAGTGTCGGCGATATGCCCCGGCTGCGTAGCGACCGATTTTCAAAAAGGGAATCCCTCCGGGATGGAATGGATGATGTCGGCTGATGCTGTGGCGCAGGCCGTTCAGTATATTCTGTCCTTGGAGGACAAAGCATACGTGGATGAACTGGTGCTGTCGACTTGGGAACGGCCTGCTGATAAGCGCGGATAGAGCAGCTGTTGCATATTAGGGCTTTTTTTTATATTTTAGCAGGGGAGATGATTCGGACGGCCGCCCGCTCAGGCGGGAGGAAAGTCCGGACTTCACAGAGCACGGCAACCCGTTGTTAAAGCGGGGGGCTCCGCAAACCTTTTGGCGAGCGGAGTACGGAAAGTGGCACAGAAACCAGGTACGGGCCCGCGTAATGCGGGTGCCGTAGTGAAAAGGCTAAACCCTGCCGGAAGCAAGGCCAAGCAGTCCCGTTGTTTTTCTTCGCGGAAAAACGCAAGCTGCTCGTTTGGAATACGGGACGGGTAGGCCGCATAGATGAATGGCCGTTAGAACAGAATCCGGCTTATGGAATCATCTCCCCGAGAAAAGGAGGAAAAATGGGAAGGGATATGGTAAATCTGATTTTCATCAGCGTTATCCTTTTTTTGTCTTTGTGGGAAACGGCGGGAATATATTTGGCCCGGACAAGGGGCTTGACGCGCAATGTTTCAAGGCTGCTCACGCATTCGCTCATCCTCACCTTTTCGGTTGTGGCCCTGATCCAGATCCTTTTCTGGGAAGACGCCCTGAACTCTCTTTTCAGGCAGACCGTCGCGGCTCCGGTGGCGGCCGTTCTCTTTTTCATGTTTGTCCTGGCATTCGCCGAGTCTTTCTCGGCCGCGAAAGCGAGATTGACAGGCCTGACAAAGAATATTTCAAGAACACTCACTCATGGAGTCATATGCGTTCTGGTTGGCGCTCTCTTTTTCAGAATCATCTGATTTGTCCCCACAGCTCTGTTTTTACATCTTGCGCGGGTTCTGAAATTATGTTAGCATTTCGCAGTTTTTAAGGAGGTTCAGAATGAACATTTATGTTGGTAATTTGGCATGGGGTATGGCGGACGAAGATTTGAAGAGCGCTTTTGAAGAGTTCGGCGAAGTCACTTCCGCGGTGGTCATTAAAGACAAATTCACGGGACGCTCAAGAGGTTTCGGATTTGTTGAGATGACTTCAGAAGAAGCGGGCGACAAGGCTATTGCCGCTCTTAACGGAAAAGATCTGAAGGGAAGAGAGGTTAAAGTAAACAAAGCAAAACCTCGCGAAGAGAGATAAATTTTCGCGCGACACATATTTCGTAACACAAGGTTTACACCGTTTGTTTGAAATGCCGCGGAGAGGAATAGTATCTTCTCCGCGGTTGTGTCATTTATAGATACTTTTTACTCAGTTTGTTTTGTCAGACGATGTCTTTTTTTGAAATTTTTCCGGTTGCCGTTCTCGGAAAGTCTTCCACAAAAATTATGTGGTGCGGCACCTTATAATTGGCCAGGCGCTTGCGGCAGAAAGCTATGATTTCGGATGAACTTATTTCATTTTGTTTTTTTATGTAGGCAACAGCCACCATTGTGTCTTCTTTTAACTTCTGTCCTTTAACGGCGGCTTCTTCTATCTGGGGCAAATTGCGCAGAACATTTTCTATTTCGCGGGGATAAACATTGAGGCCTCGGCAGACAAACATGTCTGTTTTTCTGTCCATTATTTTTATGTAATCGTCTTCATCTTTAAAGCCGAGATCTCCGGTGTACAGCCATCCTCCACGCAGGGCGTTTTTTGTGGCCTCGGGGTACTCAAAATAACCTTTCATCACATTATCGCCTTTGATTATGAGTTCCCCTATTTCATTTACGGGCATTTCTTTGCCTTCGGAATTGACAATTTTTATCTCTATTCCCGGCAGAGCTTTTCCTATATAGCCGGGTTTTCTCAATTCCGGCGGATTAAATGTCACAACCGGAGCCGCTTCTGTGAGGCCATAGCCTTCAAGAATACTTTTGTGGAATTTTTTTTCAAAAGAGGCAAGGACATTTACGGGAAGAGCGTCGGCGCCGCTGACAAAATAATTTACCGACCATAGGGCTATTCTCCCGATGAGAGACGGCACTTTTACAAAAAGGGAATAGACCTGCGGTATGCTGACGAAAAGGGTGATTCTTCTTTTGAAAATCAGTTTCAGAAATTTCGGGCCTTTAAGTATTCGCGGAAGAAGCACGACGCTCCCCCCATGAAGCACGGGTAGCAGAAGGCAAACGGTCAGAGCGAAAGAATGAAACAAGGGAAGGAAGCAGATTGCCCTGTCTTTGTGGTTTACGGCCACAACCCCCCGGCAGCTTTCAACATCGCTCAGAAAATTTCTGTGGGTGAGAATAGCGCCTTTCGGGTGGCCCGTTGTGCCCGATGTATAGAGAATCGCGGCTGTGTCTTCCGATGAAATCTCTTCGCCGTCTTCCGCTGTGTCGGGGAGAGTCAGATTGTCCCACGAAATAATTCCCTTTATGTTGTTGGCTTCTTCTGTTATTCTTGTGAAGTGCTCTTTGAAAGAGTCATCGCTTATGAGGATGAGAGCCCTGGAGTCGTTGAGAATGTATATCAGCTCATCGGTGGTGTAGAAAAAATTGAGAGGTACCATGGCGGCGCCGATTTTCCAGCAGGCGAAAAAAGAATAAATCAGTTCGGGTTTGTTTCTCAGGAGCACCGTCACGTTGTCGCCTTTCTTTATGCCTTTGGCCTTAAGAAGTTTGGCAAAACGGTCTATTTTATCAAGGACTTCCGAAAAATTGAAGCTGTCGTCTTCGTAAAAGACAGCCGTTTTCTTAGGGAATTTTTCCACCGCTTTTTTCAGCGCTGTGTATAAATTCATAGACATACGGCAATATAATAGCTTTTTCCGGATCATTTGTTAATGGTATAAGCGGAACCCTGCCTACCGGTTGCACATTGCTTTTACGCGGTTTTGTCGGCGGAAAAAGAAACTGCTATAATCGTTTTATGAAATGTTTAACAGCGGGCCACAGGGGCGCGAAAGCTTTAGCCCCCGAAAACACTCTTAAAGCTTTCCGTATAGGTTTTGAGAAGGCCGATGCCGTAGAATGCGACGTGAGGTTGACGAAAGACGGTTTTCTCGCCGTGATACATGACGGTTATTTGGCGAGAACAGCGAGCCGTCCGGGGAAAGTTAAGGATTTTACGATGGCAGAGCTGGCCGCTTTTGACGCGGGTGATGGGGAGAAAATACCCGCCCTTGAGGATGTTATAAAACTTGCCGCGGCTTTTTCTAAAACATTGATTATAGAGATAAAAACAGACAGAGGAGATTCGTCTGAAGCTCCTGCCCTGGCTCTTCAAAAAACATTTTCCTCTTTTGAGAATCTTCCCGGAATAATGGTCTGCTCGTTCAATCACAAAACGCTGAAAAATGTCAGGAAGATCATGCCGGAAATAAAGATAATAGCCACAATGAAAAAAGGTATGAGCGAAGCCGAGATAGAAAAGGCCCTTGACGATTTGTCGCCGGAGGGCGTGAGCGTTGAGCTCCGGGGCTTGACTCCGGCGCTCGCCGCGAAAATAAAAGCCGGGGGTATGTTTCTGCAGGCCTGGGTTGTGAATGAGGACAAGGATTTCAGAACAATGGAGGCGATGGGCGTTGACTGGGTGTACACGGATTTTCCGGGGAAGTTCGGCAGATGAGAAATAAACTGACGGAAGGCTCCATCCTAAAAGCCATTTTCATGTTGTCGTGGCCCGTGGTGGCGGCCAACATGCTCCAGACGGTTTACAATCTCACGGACGCTTTTTGGGTGGGTCGGCTGGGTGAGGCGGCCGTGGCCGCGGTTTCATTTGCTTTTCCTATTCTTTTTCTCCTCATCTCCATAGGTGCGGGCCTGTCAATAGCCGGTACGGTGCTGGTCGCTCAGTATAAGGGCGCCGGGGATGATGAGATGGCGGGTTACATCTCGGCACAGACACTGATGATGATAACAGGGGTATGTCTTTTCATATCCGCGGCCGGATATATTTTTACGCCCTTCCTGATATCTCTCACGGGCGCGGAAGCCGAGGTGGTGCCGGGCGCTGTTTCTTATCTTCGGGTTTCATTCGTGGGGCTGATATTTCTGTTCGCTTTTTTTGTTTTCCAGTCGCTCCTTCGCGGCGCGGGCGAGGTGAAGCTTCCCATGTACATCGTTCTTGTGACGGTGATACTTAATTTTGCCGCGGATCCGATATTCATAATGGGCTGGGGGCCCGTTCCGGCATGGGGTGTGGCGGGGGCTGCGGTGTCGACGATATTAACGCAGGCCTTGGCGGCTATCGCGGCTTTGGCGATGCTGCTGAGCGGAAAATACGGCATAAAGATGAAAGCCGGTTATTTCAGGCCGGAACAGGCTCTTATGAAAAAAATATTCCTGCTCGGCCTGCCGTCTTCTCTCGAGCATTCCGTCAGAGCTTTCAGTTTTACGCTCATGGTGTTTCTCGTCGGGGCCTTCGGCACCGCCGCTGTAGCCTCTTACGGTATCGTCACGAGGCTCATAAGTTTTATAATCATGGCCGCCGTGGGCGTGGCCATGGCTACGACAACGCTTGTCGGGCATAACATCGGCGCGGGAAATAACCGGAGGGCGAAGAAAATAGCCCTGACGGCATCGCTTTTCACCTTTGCCGTTATGACCATTGCGGGAGTTGTCTTCTGGTTTTATTCCGCTCCGCTGACGGCCTTTTTTATTTCAGGCAGCCCGGGTGTTGTTAAAGAGGGCTCGGATTTCATAAGAATAGTTTCGCTCACTTTCGGCTTTGCCGGCCTTCAGATAGTGCTGGGCGGAGCCTTCCGCGGTTCCGGCGACACTTTCGCGGCGATGCTCCTGACGATGCTCACATTCATAGTCCTGCGTTTTTTCAGCGCCTACGGGCTCTCATTTTTCTGGGCGCAGAAAGGCATCTGGTGGTCGTTTCCGATAAGCAACATCGCCGGCGGCCTGGCCGCCGCGGCGTTTTTTGTCTGGGGCGGCTGGATGAAAAAAAACCTTACGGATGATTTTATTCTCAAGCGCGAAGAACTTGAAGAAGCTCTGCCTCAGGAATAAAGAATATTAAGGACGTCCCCTTTTTCCATGGTTTCCGGTTGAACTTGTTTAGACGCGGGATATTAATTATAATACGCGAATATGTGTTTGCGCTTGTAATATAAGGGGGAGTCATGGGGTTAAAAATTTTGCTCGACGGACAACTGGTGGAAAAAGAAAACGCTAAAATATCCGTCTTCGATCACGGCCTTCTTTACGGCGACGGTATTTTTGAGGGAATAAGGGCGTATTCGGGCAGGGTGTTCCGTCTGAAAGAACACATAGACAGGCTCTACGATTCCGCCAAAGTCATAATGCTGGAAATCCCGGTGGATAAAGAGAAAATGGCAGCGGATATAAAAACAGTACTCCGCGCTAATTCTCTCACTGACGGCTATATAAGGGTCGTTGTCACGCGGGGCGTTGGCGACCTTGGCCTCGATCCGCGGAAATGCCCGAAGGCCTCTTATTTCATAATAGCCGACAACATATCACTTTATTCTGACGAGCTTTACAAAAACGGCCTTGAAATAGCCACGGTGTCCACGAGGCGCAATATTCCCGAATCTCTGAACCCCCGTGTCAAATCGCTGAATTATCTGAACAACATAATGGCGAAAATAGAAGGCACGCAGAGGGGCGTGGCCGAGGCTCTGATGCTGAATTCCCAGGGTTATGTCGCGGAATGTACGGGAGACAATATTTTCATAATCAAAGACGGTGTCATCACCACGCCGCCGGCCTCGGCCGGGGCTTTGCTGGGCGTCACACAGGAGGCGGTTATAGAGCTCGCGCGGAAAAGAAAGATAGAGGTAAGGAAAGAATTGTTCACCAGATACTGCGTGTTCACAGCCGACGAGTGCTTCCTCACAGGCACGGCCGCCGAGATAATACCGGTTGTGGCCCTTGACGGAAGAAAGATAGGCGACGGCAAACCCGGCGGGATCACGACGGGCCTTATCGCGGACTTCAGGAAGCTGGCCAACAGCACGGGCGAGGTAATATAACCCGGATTATCCGCGAATGAGAACATTTCCTGTCATCATTTTATGATCTGCGATATCTGTAAAGTCAATCCGGCCTCGGTTCATTTCACCTCTTTCCACGGAGGCGCTGTGACGAAGATGCACATCTGCCACAGTTGCGCCGTGAACATGGGGGTGTTTGACGTGAATATGCAGGAGAAGTCCTTTGACATCCTCGGCAAATTCCTTTCGGCGCTGGCTCTTCCCGGGACTGTGTCCGACCGGAAATGCCGCGCCTGCGGAAAAACACTCTCGGAATTCCGCGAAGACGGCAAGCTCGGCTGTCCGGAGTGCTGGGAGACTTTCCGCGAAAACCTGGAACCGCTCCTCAAAAAAATACACGGCCACGCTCTGCACAAGCAAAGCGCCGAAAAAACAAAAGATACCCGCGTGAGCGCTCTTCAGAAAAAACTTCAGGAAGCGATCGGCCGGGAGGACTATGAAGAGGCCGCGAAGATCAGGGACAGGATCAAGGCGCTGAGGTGCAAAAAATGATCTTTTCGGATCTCGCCTCAAAAAGCATACGCTGGCAGAGCTCGGAGCCGGGAAGTCATTTTGTGTCCACGAGAGTCCGGTTCGCCCGGAATCTGAAGGATCATTATTTCCCCAACAGGGCCGGCGCCTCCGAGCAACTCAAGGTACGCAAAGAAGTTTTTAAAGGGGTCAGCGGCATTCCCGGGTGGAAAGACGCCGCCCGGCTCGAACTGGAAGAGCTGGATATAGTCGACAGAAAATTTCTCATAGAACGGCATCTGGCCAGTTATGACCTTGTTTTTACGGATCGCGTGGCGGGGCTGGTAATGGGAGATGATGCCGCGATAATGGTGAATGAAGAAGACCATTTGAGGATACAGGTTCTCAGCCCCGGCCTTTCTCTTGAGAAGACTTTTGAGGAGGCCTCGGCCATTGAAAAGAAGATCCGCGCCGCTTTTGATTTCGCCCGTAACGATGATTTCGGTTTTTTAACCGCCTGTCCGACAAACGCGGGTACAGGTTTGAGGATATCCTTTCTGGCGCATCTGCCGGCGCTCGTGCTGAGCGGTTACATAGGGGAAGTGATAGATTCGCTGGCCAGGGTGGGTGTGGCATCCCGCGGCGTTTACGGCGAGGCGACCAAGCCGCTCGGGGGATTTTTCCAGATATCCAATCAGGTGACGCTGGGCGTTTCCGAAAAGGATATAATTGAGAAACTCACGGCGATCTCCAAACAGATAGAAGACGCGTCGGATAAGGCGAAGGATGAGCTGATCAGCAAAAGAAAAACGGAGCTGGAAGACAGGATATACAGGAGCTACGGAATTATCCAGTATGCCAGAAGGATATCTTACGAGGAACTCATAAGCAGGATATCCGACATAAGACTGGGTTTGAGCATGGGGCTGGCTCTGCCGATCGGCGGTGACAGATTGAACGATATGCTCTTCCTCTCCCAGCCCGCTCACATAGAAGAGAGGAACGGCGCGCCCATAAACGCGGATGAAAGAGATGAGAAGAGGGCTGATTTTTTAAGGGAGATAATGGGGTGAAAACGCTGCAGGATATTATAAAAACTTTATCTGATTACTGGGGGGATAAGGGCTGCGTCGTGGCCCAGCCATACGATGTTGAGAAGGGCGCCGGCACATTCAATCCCATGACCTTTCTGAAGCTCTTTGATAAGGGGCCGTGGAGAACGGCCTATGTCGAGCCCGCCCGACGGCCGCAGGACGGAAGATATGGGGACAATCCCTTCAGGTTATACAAACATTTGCAGTTTCAGGTGATACTGAAACCCGCTCCCGCCGATTCGAGGCTTCTTTATCTCAAGAGCCTGTCCAGGATAGGCATAGATGTTAAAAAACATGATATCCGTTTTCTTGAAGATAACTGGGAGTCGCCGTCTCTGGGCGCATGGGGCAGGGGCTGGGAAGTCCGCTGTGACGGCCTTGAGATAACGCAGTTCACATATTTCCAGCAGGCCGGAGGCATAGAGCTTGAGGATGTGCCGGTTGAGCTGACATACGGCCTTGAGAGGATAGCGATGTTCCTTCAGAAGAAAAAAAGCGTTTATGATATTGATTGGTCGGAAACGGTAAAATACGGGACGCTAAGGAAGGAAGAGGAGAGGCAGTTCAGTGTTTATTATTTTGAGAAGGCCTCGGTTGAGGGCTTAAGAAAAGTCTGCGATTTTTATCTCGGGGAGCTGGAGATGCTGCTTGAAAACAAATTGCCTTTGCCGGCGTACGACTGCCTGCTCAACTTCTCGCACATATTCAATGTCATCGACGCCCGCGGCGGCATAGATCACACAACGAGGGCGGACATGATAAAACAAATGAGGGGATACGCGAACAGGATCGCGCTGATGTATAAAGAAATGAGGGAGCAGTCATGAAAAGCGCCGATTTCCTCGTGGAACTCTGGGTGGAGGACATGCCTGTCGCCGTACAGCTTGAGGCCGAATTCAAACTGAAAGAGGCGGTGGAGAATCTGTTCGAGCGGGAGAAAATATCGGGGAAATTCAAAAAAGCATTTTCCACCCCCCGCAGGCTTGCCGTGTTATTTGAAAATGTGTCGCGTGATATAGAGGAGCAGAAGACCGCCATAAAAGGCCCGCCGGACAAGATCTCTTTTGATAGCGAGGGAAAGCCGTCTAAAGTGCTTGAAGGTTTCCTGAGTAAGTATTCCGCCGATTGCGCTGATATAAGGGTCAGGGAAACGGACAAGGGAAACTATGTTTTTCTGGAAAAAACCGTTCCTCCGAGATCCAGCGAACAGGTCATAAGAGAAAATATAGCGCTTGCTCTTGAAGGGATTAAATTTTCAAAAACCATGAGATGGGGCGCTCATTCTTTCCCGCGGCCGGTGAGAAATATTCTGGTGATGTTCGGTAAAAAAGCTTTGAAGCTGGACTGCTTCGGTATCCCCGGCTCTAAAACCAGCAGGGCTTTCATGGGAGAGAATATCAAAATAGAATCGCCCGCTCTGTATGAGAAAAATCTTAAATCTTCAAGGATTCTCGCTGACAGGAAAACGCGGCGTGATTTTTTTGAGGAACAGCTTAAAGATGCCCTGAAAGCGCCTCTCTATTCAAATCCATCGGCTGAATTAACGGAGGAAACGGCGGGTATCTGCGAATATCCCCGGGTTCTGACCGGAAGTTTTGACGAGAAGTTCCTTGAACTGCCGCATGAATTCCTGAAGGTGACGCTTGAATTCCACCAGAAATGTTTCGCCGTTTATGACAAAAAAGGCATGGTCAACCAGTTCATATTCGTTGTTGACGGGGTTTCGGATAATGCCCGCGAGGTGAGGGACAACTACGAGCGATGCGTCACCGCGCGCTTTGAAGACACAAAATTCTTTTGGGAGAACGACAGAAAGAAAAAACTCGTTGAATATTATGATGATCTTAAGCATGTCAATTACATGGGTAAATTCTCCACGCTTTACGAGAAAGCGGAAAGAATAATACGGGACTCGGGGGAACTGGCGAAAATTTACTGTCCGAATGAGACCGGGGAAGTGAGAAAAACAGCTAAACTTCTTTACTGCGATATTGTCACCCAAACGGTGGGGGAATTCCCCGGATTGCACGGTATGGCGGGGCAGTATCTGTTATGGGGCGAAGCCGAAGACCCCGTCAGGGCGCGTGAGGAGTCTTCCTCATTGAGAGACGCTGTGACGCTCGAAGGATTGAATAATGTTTCCGCTGTCTGCGGACTGGCCGAAAGGCTCAACACGCTGAAATCATTTTTTTTCGCAGGTATGATTCCCTCAACATCCAAAGACCCCTACGGTTTAAGGCGAGCCGCTGACGGGGCGGTGAGGATACTCGCGGAAACGGAAGGCGTTGATTTTAAACTGCCGGAAATATGCGCGCTTGTTTTTGACGATGTGCCGGAGCGGATAAAGGAAGAGCTCTATGTGTTCCTGAAGGAAAGATTCAAGCTCTATCTTATTAAAGAAGGCATTCCCGCAGATGTCGCCAATATGACCGAGACCAAATTTGATATTCCAAAAGAGGCCCGCTCTTTGTCAAGGGCGATAAGCGAAGCCCGGGGAAAACAGGAAGAGGCATTTTCCCGTATTGCCGAGGCCGCAAAGCGCATAAGGAATATATTGAAGCAGGCGGAGAAGCTCAAAATAGAGCCCGCTGCCGTAAACAAGGAATTGCTCGCGGAGGCTGAGGAAAAGAAGCTTTTTGATATTGCCTCGTCTTTGCGCTCGGAAATAGAATCTTATATGAACGAAAAAAAATACAAGCAGGCTTTGATGAGCCTTGTGACAGTTAAAGAACCTCTTGATCTGTTTTTTGAGAAGATACTGGTGATGGACAGGGACGAATCTTTAAGAGACAACAGGCTCGGCCTGCTTCGGGATATTGACAGGCTATTGTCAAGTTTTGGTAGATTTGATACATTAAATGCTTTGGCATCAGATGGTGGTGCCGAAAGAATGTTGGAGTAGTAGAAGGAGGAGATGAAGATGAAGAAATTTTTTAGTTTAGTGGTGATGGCGATGTTCGCGCTGTCTTCTTTGGCGACCGCTGCGTCCGTGCTTGATGGATTGAAGCTGTCGGGAGAGGTGACGGTGAACAAGGTGTCGGTCAACAACGAAGCAACCGGCAGTGCTGCTACAGATGATTATAGGAGTGAGTCCAGCGTCAGGACAATGATTAACATGGACATGCAGCTTGCCGATGACATGGACGCGAGAGTCGTTCTTACAAAGAACGATCAGAAGTTCGGTGACAACAACGGCAATGATCAGAATCTTGGTAACGCACAGTGGGCCACAAACGTGACAAACGCTTACATAAAGGTTCAGAAACTTCTTGACCTTATCGACCTGAAAGTCGGCAGAATGTTCTACGGTGAGAGAAATGCTCTTAGTATGTATAAGGGGCCGTCGTATGATTATAATCTTGGTATTGTAGCCGTTGACGGTTATCTTGCCACGGCGGAGATTGCCGGAATTAATGTTGAGTATCTTGATGCGAAAGAAATTGAAGTGGGGAATGCGCAAGATAGAGATACTGATTTGCAGGGTCTTGTTTTGAGCCCCGTATCAAAAATAGCGGACATGGTTTCGGGTAAATTTTATGCTTACAAAAAGGTTGATAACCTTGCTGCTGGTAATCATGATTCAAACACACTTCTTCTTTACGGCATCAAGGCATCAGCCGATGTCAGCGGTGTGAATGTGAAAGCCGAATATGCCATGAACGGCGGAACGGATGAAACCGGTGCAACGGATGTGGATTACAAAGGCAACGCCATGATTGTGGGCGCTTCGGCAAAAGTCGCAAGCGTGGGCGTGAGAGCTGAAATCGCAAACGGTTCAGGTCAGGATACATCATCTGATAATACCCTTTTTACTGCTGAATCGGATTTGAGATATGGTGAAATTTGGGGCAACACGACAGAGACCGCCATACTCGGCGGCGTGGGTATAGCCAACCTCAGCGTGGTGAATGTTGGCGCGGACTATGACGTCAATGACAAAGTGAAAGCCTCGGCTGATTATCTTATTCTGAAGAGGAATGAGCTTGTCGCCGGAACGAAGAAAATCGGCAATGAGATTGATTTGAAAGCCACATATGAGCATTCAGAAAATCTCAGCATGGAGCTTGTCGTGGCGCGCCTTATGACCGATAAAGCTTTCGGCACGGACGACATAGACAAAGTGAACCTGCAGATGAACTTCAAGTTCTGATAGCGGGAAATTAAATTTAGAGAGGGGCCGGGCTGTCCTGAAAAGGGCGGACCGGCCCCGAGTACAGGAGGATAGACATGGAACTTCAGGTGGTGGTAAACGGGCGCGAGACAGGGAAGAAATCCCTTCTCAAGCAGCTTAGAAAAGATAAAAAGACGCCCGCGATCATATACGGCGTAGATTTTAAACCTGAAGCCGTGTGGGTGGATGAGAAAGAGATATCGGGTATAATAAAACACTCAAAAACCTCCGTGCTCACTCTCAACGACAGTAAAAAAAAGATAACAGCCGTTATCAAAGACGTTTCCTATGATGTCCTCAGCGACAGGGTGAATCATGTTGATTTCATGAAAATAGAAGCCAAGAAAGAGCTTGATATCACCGTTCCCCTGGAACTTGAGGGTGCGTGCAGGGGCGTTAAAGAGGGTGGCATTCTTGATTTTATAACAAGAGAAATTGATATCAGAACGATCCCGGCAAAGATTCCTCATTCCATAAAGGTTGATGTATCACAGTTGAATATGGGAGATGTTCTGAAAGTGTCGCAACTGCACATTCCCGAAGGTATCACGGTGCTGACGCCGGGTGATTCAATCTGCATCAGCATACAGGTTCCGAGAAAGGAAGAAGAAGCTGCCGCTCCTGAGGCTGAGGCCGAAGCTGCACCCGTTGTGGAGAAAAAGGGTAAAGAAGCCAAAGAGGGCAAAGAAACGTCGGCTGAGGAAGTTAAAAAAACCGCCGACAAGAAGTGAGATCGTGCTGGCTGTTTTCGGTCTGGGCAACCCCGCTTCATACGACGGCACAAGACACAATATAGGGAAAGAGGCGGCGCTTTCCCTGAAAGGGAAAATGCCGCTCGTTTTCAAAGGCGCGTTCGCGGATATATATGTGCGGGGGGGCAAAGCTCTCGTCGAGGGGAAAATATATATGAACGAATCAGGGCTGGCTTTCAAAGAGGCTGTCAAGAAATTAAAAATCCCCGCGGATGATGTGCTGGTGATCTGTGACGACTTTAATATGGATCTGGGAAAGATGCGTTACAGGATAAACGGTTCTTCCGGGGGGCACAAGGGCCTTGATTCGGTGATAGAAGAAGCGGGCACTGAAAAATTTCCCAGGCTCCGGCTGGGTATAGGCCCGCCCGTTTTTGATTTTTCGGGTGCGAGAGACTGGGTGCTGGAGACCTTTCTATCTGAGGAGTTGGCGAAAGCCGAGGCGCTGCGGAAGGCGGCGGCCGGTTTTGTAAAAAGCAATTGGGGGCGTTTCTGGCCGGAAGAAAACGATAGTTTCAATGTTTAAAAGTTTCAAAAAAAAGGTGATAATGGGGATGATAATTCTCGCCCCCATAGCGGTCACTCTTTATGTTTTCGCTTTCATGATCAAAGTTATAGCGCGTTTGACGGCGCCGATGGTGCCCTTTCTTCTTAAAGTGCCTTTTCTTGAGCGCTGGCCGTCAGGGGCCACTTACGCTCTCAGTTTCCTGACGGCGATTATTCTCCTGTGGCTTTTGGGCACGGCGGCTTCAAATATTTTCGGAAGAACAATTTTGCTTTTCGCGGAGAAAGTGTTTCTCAGGGCGCCGGTCATCAACCGTATATATGTCATCATCAAGCAGATCGTCCATGCCATGGCGTCGGAAAGATCGGCTTTCCGCAAAGTCGTGAGGATAGATTATCCGAGAAAGGGTGTCAAGACGCTGGCTTTTGTGACGGGTGAAACCGTCATCGGCGGCGTCCGGCATTATTCGCTTTTTGTCCCGACGACGCCCAATCCCACCAGCGGTTTTTTCTGCATGATCCCGGTCTCGGAGGTCGAGGACGCCGGATTCGGAACGGAAGTCGCCATGAAGATAATAGCTTCGGGGGGCATGATAAGATGAGGTTTGGGCAATTGACAAGTTTTTTTCAAATGGTATAATGAACGCTATGCCAATTGATATAAAAGCAATAATCGGAAAGCTCACCGCGATTCACAAGGGCGGTGATGTGATAGGCGTTGATTTCGGCCGGTCGTCGGTCAAGATAGCGAAACTCAAAAAGGCCGGTGATAAATACGCGCTGGAACTCTACGGTATGATACCCGTATCATCAGCGGCCGCCGGCGCCGAGATCACGGAGGACGAGATAGATTCCACCGTTAAGTCGGTCAAAGCTTTTCTGAATTCCAAAGCGGTCAAGTCCGGCGTGGGCGCCGTGTCCGTCATGGGTAATTTCGTTATTGTCAGATATGTAAAATTTCCGAAGATGGCCAATGACGAACTCGCGAAAAGCCTGCGTTTTGAAGCCGAGGAGTTCATTCCCTTTGACATAACTGATGTTTATCTGTCCACCGAAATAATAAAGGATATTGAGGAAGAGGGCCAGCCCAAAATGGAAGCCATACTTGTGGCCGCAAAAAAAGACATTGTGGATATGCGCATAAATATGATGAAAAGAATAGGCATCGATCCTCTTGTGATAGATGTGGACGGCTTCTGCGTTAACAATGTGTACGAACACTGTTATCCGGATTTCGCCGAGAGCAACACCATGTTCCTCAATCTGGGGGCGTCAATGACCACGCTGTCTATCGCCGAACACGGCACGGTACGCGTTGTCAGGGATATTCCTTTCAGCGGAAACGGCCTCACCAATCTTGTTATGAACACCTTCGCGAGCGATTTTTCGCAGGCCGAGGCCCTGAAAAGGCAGTATGGAATAGTGCCGTCGTCGGAAATGGAAACAATGTCCGACGCGGAAACCGCCGAGCAGGTGACATCGGCGCTGATTCAGGGAGTTGACGAACAGCTGCACGTGGAAATGCAGAGGTCCATAGATTATTTCAACACCATATCAGGTTCTTCGGAAGAAATAAGTAAGATAGTGCTTTCGGGCGGCGGGGCGATGCTCAAGAACCTGGACAAGTATCTTAACAGGCAGATGGATATACCCGTGGAAGTGTTCAACCCGCTTGATTTTATAGAGCATCCGGATGACCCCGAGCTGCTGAAAAACGCTTCCGCATACGCTGTCGCGATCGGGCTGGCGCTTAGAAAGGCCGGAGATTCTTCGGCGATACGGGCGGTGTAATGATAAAAATAAACCTGCTGCCGCAGGAGATAGAAAAAAAAGCCATCGCGCAGCGCAGGATGATACTGGCGGTGGCCGCCGGCGCGCTGGTTGTTGTGGTGTTCATAGGCATTTATCTCCTCAGGGTCGCGAAAATAACGGCTCTCAGGGGTGAGCTGAAGACGGTTCAGGCGGAACTTAAAAGATATGACGCGGATCTGGCTAAGGTACAGAAGATCGAAGCCGAGAAAACGCGCCTTGAGAATCAGCTCAGTATCATAACCAGCCTTATCGAGTCGCGGCTGGATTACCCCGTGATGATGGAGGTGATCACGCTAAGTGAGTTTTTGCCGGCCAACGCTAAAATAAACACTTTTTCCACCACATCAACGGGCAAAGGCATCAAATTCGCTTTTATAGTCGAGGCCGCGGATAATTATTCCGTGGCGGATCTGCTCACCAATCTTGAAAAGTCTCCGCGTTTTACAGAAGTCACCGTCAGCGGTTTTTCTTCCGCCGGAGCCACTTCTTCCGCCGCGACAGCTCCGCGGAGCATGTCTGTCACCTGTCTTTATATTCCTGAAAGGAGTAAAAAATAAATGGCTGAAGCTCAACCCATCCCGAAAGAACAGAAAGTCCTGCTGGCCGTGCTGGCCGTCGTGGGGCTTTTCATGTTCTATAAGAAAGCCTATATGCCGCAGGGGAAGCAGATAAACGACCTCACCAAGCAAATTGAGGATACGAACAGTAAAATAGAGGGCATCAAGAAGAAAGTCGCCCGGATGGCTCAGCTCGAGGCCGATTACGAGGTTCTGAAAACAAAAGTCGCGGAGGCGGAGAAACAGCTGCCCAAATCCGAAGAACTGCCGGAACTGATAAGAAGCATAACCAAGATAGGCTCAAAGCACGGCATAGAGATAGACAACTGGCGGATCAGTTCTGTGATTCCCAAGCAGTATTATAAGGAACACACATACAGTTTTGTGGTGAATTCCAGTTATCATAAGGCGGCTCAATTCTTTGTTGATATATGCCAGAGAGAGAGGATCATGACTGTGAAAGATGTGAAGATCACCCCGTCGTCAAGCGAAACGGGGAATGATATGAGCGTCAGTTTCACTCTGGTGGTCTACACATATAAGGAATGATATTATGCTGAAGATATCAGAATTCACGGCGTCGCGCCGTGTGGTCATCTGCTTGGTCTGCTTTTTGTGTATTTCCTGCGGTAAAAAGAAAAAAGCGGCCTCGCCCCCGCCGCGTCCCGCGGTCAAAGTTCAGGAAGCCCCGATTCCTGAAGTTGAAAAGCCGGAGAAATATGTTTACCAGGGATATAAAAACAGGAATCCTTTTTTCATGATAGGGGGCGGCTCGGCCCGGGCGGTGTCAGACGCCGATTCAGTTTCCGCCGATGCGGCCGGTTTCAGACTGTCGGGCATAATGACCGATTCTTCCGGAGTCAGGTACGCTTTGATGTCCGACGCATCCGGTGGCAGTTATATACTGAAAAGCGGATGGCTCTACGATGTAGAGGGCAAAAGGGTTCCCGCCGTGACAGGCACTGTATTTGACAACAGAATTATAATAATATCAGGCACCACGATGAAAGAGCTTAAATTACCGGAAGACGACCTTCCGGCTAAACTGGAATAATTAGAATTCTGCGTATACCCTTGACAAACCCACAAAATAGTATTAACATGTATTGAAAGTGTTTTGTGGTCGATTGAAAGTCGAGGGGGAAGCATGGTGGAAAAAAAGTATTTAAATGCAGGGGAAGTGGCGGCTTCGCTGGGAATATCCAAGCAGACCCTGATTAAATATGAGCAGAAAACGATGTTCCCGAAACCGCGGAGAAATAATCTCAACGGTTGGAGAGAGTACACGGTTGAAGAGCTCAATAAGCTGAAAAAAATAATGGGGAGGCCGTAAATGATGCACAGTATAAACAACAGGTTTTTCAGGAACTTCGCGATGCGCTCCGGCGTTGTTTTGTCAGCGCTTGTTTTGACTTCGTCTTTTGTTTTTTCTCAGGAATTTGAGAAAATCACAAATGTGAGCGTTAAAGCCGAGTCCGCGGATACGCTGTCTGTCGCGGTTGATATGACCGCTCCGGCGAATTATTATCTGTTTAAAATATCCAATCCTCCGAGGCTGGTGATAGAATTCACGAGCACAATGGTGGAAGCGGAGAAAAAAGAGATTGATGTTAAAGACTGTTTTATTAAGAAAGTAAGAGTAGGGCAGTATAAAGACGCGCCAATAAAAATCGCGCGTATAGTTTTTGACCTTCCGACGGATGAAGTCTATTATGACGCTCTCTCCGCAGGCGATCAGATACTTGTTTCCATTTCGTCCAAATCCGGCAAAGCCGTTGTTAAAATACCCTCGATGATACAGCAGAAAAAATCCGCCGCGAAGAGCGCTATTGAACGCAATGTGCCCACGCCGGACCACAAGAGCAAGGTGAAGGAGATCAAAGAGACCGGGGAAACCGTCGCTCCCGAAGCTGCCGATACCCCTGTCGAGCCCATGGGCGAAATGACTACCCATGGCGGCGTTCTTCAGATAAGCAAAAAAATCATATCCGTGAATTTTTATCAGACAGACATAAGGACGATATTGAGAGCCGTCTCGGAGCAGACGGGTATCAATATTATATACGGCTCCGATGTGCAGTCAAATGTGACGCTCAAACTGAAAGATGTCACTTTTGATGACGCCCTGAGAATAATACTTAAAATGTCCGGCCTTGTGGTTGAAAAGGAAGCGGAGAACATAATAAGGATCATCACGCCTGCGGCGCTCAAAGATGAGCGTTCCCGCTCCGTTCAGTTCACGAGAGTGCTGCCGCTAAAATACACCAGGGCGGCAGACATAAAAACGCAGCTTACGGCTATTAAGGTGGAGGGTATCGCGGCCACGATAGGCGAGGACCCGCTCACAAACAGCATTGTGCTCACGACCACTCCCGAGGGGATTACCAAATATCAGGAGCTCATAAGCATCTTTGATGTCAAGCCCAGGCAGGTGCTGATAGAGGCGTCCATTATGGAAGTGGGATATTCTGACGGCCTTAATTTAGGTATAGCCTGGCAGTCCAGCGGGTTTAATGCGTACAATAAAGACGCCAACAATCTGGTGAAAGGGGCCGTGCAGAACAGTCCCGCCGCGACGCCCGGCACAAGCGGCCTGCCTGCCCTTAACACGACGTCGATAGGGCTTTCTCTGGCAGTGGGAGGCCTTATAAACTCAAATCAGTTCAGCGCTCTGATAGAAGCTCTTCAGCAGAAGGGAAAAGCCAAGACCCTGGCAACGCCTAAGATCGTGACCATGAATAATGTGCAAGCCTCCATACTTTCCGGCGACCAGGTGCCGTACGCTCAAACGACAGTCTCCGCGGCCGGCTCCACACAGACCACCGAGTTCACGAATGTCGGAATTCAGCTTGATGTGACGCCCACAATACATTCCGACGAGTATGTCACGCTCGAGGTGAAGCCGAAGGTGAGCTCCTATCAGATGTCCACCGCCGGTCCCATCATAACAACAAGGGAAGCCAATACGACGGTTATGGTGAAAAGCAATGAAACGGTTGTTATCGGCGGACTTATAAACGAGAAAGATCTTGAGGCTGTGGAGCAAATGCCTATTTTAGGGGATCTCCCCATACTGGGTTATCTTTTTAAAAGGCACCAGTCGTCAAAAGACAGAGTGGAGCTCCTTGTTTTTCTTAAACCCATCATTCTTGACTGAATGGCGTTCCGGTTAACAATCTGATGGACGCCGCTCAGATTCAGGAGGCCAAGGTCCTGCGCGAAGCGGGCATGTATGTAGAGGCCGCTGAATTCTATCTCAGGATACTCAAGCAGAACCCCGCTGATAAGCTGGCGAAACTCGGCTATATCAAATCTCTCATCAAGCAGGGGCAGAAGGAAAAGATCAAGCCGCTGCTTTTCAGGGCCGAAAAAAAATTGTTTGAACTTATAACGGAAGATCATACTTTTGAGCAGGCGCATGACGATCTGATATTTCTCAGCCATTATCTCAATCACATGGACATCCTATCAAAATATTATCACGAAAAGCTCAGGCAGTATCCCGGCAGGGACATATATTCCAAATGCATCAAAAAAATATCGGCAACGGCGCTCCTGACAATTCCGGAAACTGAAACATTCAATAAAAAAAAGAAAACCCCGTGGATTTTGCGGCTCATTGTCCATTTTTTCATCATTGCGCTCTGCGGTATGCTCGTTATCAGTCTCAGCGTGGAAAAATTCAGCAACTTGTTTTTTCCGATCGCCGCAGCGCTGACAGTGTTTATAGGAGCGGGGATATACAGTTACATGCATAAATCCCGTTCCGCTCAGTGGTAATACTACTCCTTTTAATTGCGGCAGCACCGGCGCTTTTTTTTATTTATGACCTGTGGGCTGTTTCCGCGTCGCTGTTTATCGTTTTGCCTTTCGCGTTGAAAAAACACAGAGTTCACGACGGCACCGCCTGGCTACTGATTTTTATTCTTGCCGGCATTTTTGTTTCCGCGCGCTCCCCGGCGTCTTTCGACAGTTTTCTTTTTGTTTTGCAGAGCCTTCTTTACGCGGCATTTTTTATCGCGGGAACAGAGGCCACGCAAAAAGTGACGGCCGTTCCGCTGGCGGCTTTAGCTCTCATGCCTTTTATGTCCGCCTCAGGCGTTAACCCCAATATCATTTCATCTTATACGGGCCTTCTGTTTGTTCTTCTCATGCTCGTTCCCTTCACCCGAAAATTAAAATATATTCTTGGGGCGCTCGCGCTTTTTTTTATTATTCTTAACGCTTCATGGGTGGTTCTCCTGGTGCTGGCCAGCGCCGGGATACTCGCGGGAAAGAGGAAATACCTGACCCTCATACCGTTGTTCGCGCTCATGGCGCTGGCCCTGAATTTTCCATCGGCCTCTGACAGATTTTTCTGGTGGAGAGAAGCGCTGAAGATCTTCGCGGAAAATCCCACGGGGATAGGGTTTTTCGCGTCCAAATATTATCTGCCCGCTACCGCGGCGCAGAACACGCTTTTTGTCCACAGTTTCCTTTTACAGATCATCGCTGAAGGCGGGATACTCTGTCTCATCCCCGCGGCTTTGGCCCTGCGGGCTGTTTTGAAAAACAGAATGGGAGGCAAATATGATTTTGCGGTTTATGCGGTTTTGCTCTTAGGAGCGCTGGATCTGTCGTATCATATTACCGCCCACGGTATGCTGGCGGCTTTCATTATAGGCCTTACGCAAAAGAGAACAGGGATTCCCCTAAAGCAGGAGAAAGTGTGTTCCGCTGTTTTTAAAATCCTGTTTGTTATCGCGGCCGCGCTTTCTCTTATGATGTTTCACACATCCCGCGTTCTTGCCGGCGGAGCGGCGCCGCTTTTTGAAGGCTCCCCGCACGCGGCCGCGGCGGCCTTTGAAGAAGCTTTTGAATATCCGGCCTATCCCGCCTTACTGTCGGCGAAAGCCGCCGCTTACAGCATTATTGCGGAGAGGGAGAATCTGCCGGATCTCAGAAAGAGGAGTTTTGAGCTTCAGGAAAAAGCTCTTCCCGCGAAGCATTCGGGAATTCCCGCCTACAGGGATTTTGAGAATGCCGTGAAGGGCGACGATTTGTCTGTTCTGCGCAATTCCTGCTGGAAAATACTTTTCATCAACGCTATCCGACCGCGACATTAATCGCTCGACAGGCCAAAAAACATTTTTTCGCTAGACGAAAAATTTTTAACGGATAAAAAATCTAAAATTCCGCAACTCGCCCCGGCTTAAAACCGGGTCTCAAACAAGCGGAATTTCTTAGCGATTTTTTCTCCTAAATTTTCCTATATCGCTCTAAAATATTTTTCGGCCTGATTGGCGATACTTTGGTGAGGGTAGATTATTTTTCCAGTTTGTAATATACGAGCGGGCTCGCCACGAAGATAGAAGAGTATGTTCCCACGATGATGCCTATCAGCAGCGACAATGAGAAGCTGTGGATTATTTCCCCCCCGAAAATAAAAAGGGCCACGACCACGACCGCTGTGGTCAGCGATGTGATAAGGGTGCGGGAGAGGGTTTGCGTTATTGAGCTGTTGAAAACAGAGGATGTCTTCTGCCGCTGGGCTTTTCTTAAGTTTTCGCGGAGCCTGTCGTAAATGACAATGGTGTCGTTCACGGAATACCCGGCGATGAAAAGAAGAGATGTTACGACTATCAGATCCACGCTTATTCCGAGGGCCGCGAGTATGCCGAAAGTGATGATGACATCGTGTATAATGGCTATTACCGCCGCGAGGCCCCAGATGGAGCCCCTGAATCTGAGGGCGACATAAAGGATTATGCCGAGGAGCGCCCCGCCGAAAGCGTAGATGGCGGCTTGTTTCAGGAATTCTCCGACGACCGGCCCGACCATCTCAAAGCGTTCTATTTCCGAGGGATTGTCAGGGTATTCAGCCTTCAGTTTTTCGGCGATGGAGGCGTTGGTTATTTCTTCCGATTGGGAGAATTTGAGGATGAAGGTTTTCGCTCCCGGGAATTCCTGTATCACGGGGGAGTGCGCGGAAAATGCCTGGCGGAGTGAGGCGATATCCGAGAGCTGTTCAAATTTTATCTGGGCTACGGTTCCGCCCGTGAAATCTATTCCCCAGTTCACGCCTCTTATGAGACTTGCCGCGGCGAAGAGCACGAGCAGCGCCGATAAGGCAAAAGCGCCCTTGCTCATCCCTATGAAATTTATTTCTTTTCTCATATGGAGACCTTTTCTATGTTCTTACCGAATAACATCGCGTCCCAAATGGTGTGGGTGACGAATATCGCCGTGAACATGCTGGCCATTATTCCCAGGCTCAGCGTTACAGCGAAGCCCTTGATGGGGCCGGAGCCGAACTGAAACAGAAAAGCCGCGGCTATAAGCGTTGTTATATTGGCATCGAGAATAGTGCTGAAAGCTTTTTCATAACCCGAATCTATCGCGACAAGCGGCGTTTTCCCGTCGGCTATTTCTTCCCTTATCCTTGAGAATATGAGCACATTGGCGTCAACGGCCATTCCTATCGTGAGCACAAGGCCGGCGATCCCGGGGAGTGTGAGCGTCGCTCCCGCTATCACCATCACGGCTGAAATTATCAGGAAATTCATAAGAAGCGCTATGTCAGCGAGAAGCCCGGCATTCTTGTAATAAAGCGGCATAAAAAGGCACACGGCCAGAAATCCTATAGCCGCCGCCATCGCTCCCTTTTTGATGGAATCACTGCCGAGTGAAGGGCCTATTGTCCTGTTCTCTATTATTTTAACCGGAGCCGGAAGAGCCCCGGCCCGAAGCACGATCGCCAGATATCTGGCCTCTTCCATTGAGAACATTCCTTCTATTATGGCTTTACCGTCGGGGATGCGGCTTCTTATTGACGGGGCGGACTGCACGACGTTGTCGAGCACGATGGCCAGCTGCCTGTTTATGTTCGCTCCGGTGATGGCGGCGAATTCCGAGGCGCCTTCTTTTGTGAATTCAAGTTCTATATAGGGGAGGTTATAGTCTCCTCCTATGGCCACGCGCGCGTTTTTGAGAGCCGCGCCGGTTATCGCCGCGCTGCTTTGCACTATTATGGAGCCGCCGGATTTTCTCTCAAGAAGCTCAAAGCCCCGGGGGATATTTTCGGTATCTAACGCTTTGTCGTCAACGAGTTTGAATTCAAGAAGAGCTGTTCTGCCGACGATGTCAATCGCTTTCTGCGGATCTTTGATCCCGGGCAGCTGCACGACTATCCATTTTTCTCCCTGTCTGACTATGAGGGGTTCGGAAACGCCGAACTGGTCTATTCTGTTGCGTATGATCTCAAGAGCCCGCGGCACAATATCCTCTCTGTCATCTTTCGGCACCCCTTCGGTTTCAACTTCAAGCAGGAGCCTCACGCCGCCCTGAAGATCCAGGCCGAGGCGCAGTATTTTCTGATCCGCCGCCTCGTAAAAATCCGTTTTTTTAGAATATACTCTGAAAGACGGTACAAGATAATAAACCGCAGCGGCTATGACGCAGAGGATGAAGATTATTTTGTATTGTAAGTTACGGGGCATATTTCAAGTTGTCATTTTTTTATCCCAGCGGCCGGATAGATGGAGCTGACGGAGTTTTTTGTCAGTCGCATGTTGGTGTTGCTTCCGGTGCTGATGACTATTTCTTTTTCTTCTATGCTCTCAATTATCCCGATGATCCCGCCGGATGTGACGATTTTATTCCCTTTCTTGAGGGCGCCGAGCATCTTCAGATGTTCTTTCGCCTGTTTCTGCTGGGGCCGTATCAGAAGGAAATAGAAAATAACGAATATGAATATCAGCGGCATAAAATCCTGTAATCCGGGCTGTTTCGCGGTGGTACCGGCGTATAACAAAGTCTCAAAAAACATTAATTTTCCCCCTTCCAATTTTTCATGAATTTTTTCTTTTCTTCCGGGAAGGTCCCTTTCTTTATGGATTCCCGGATAAGCCGCATCAAGTCTATCATAAAAGATATGTTGTGTAAAGAAGTCAGTGTCTGGGCGAGCATTTCCCTGACATTGAAAAGATGGTGTATGTAGCTGCGCGAATACCTTGAACATGCGTGGCAGGCGCATTCGGGGTCTATGGGGCGGGGGTCGTTCTTGAAGGCGCTGTTACGTAGATTCATCTTGCCGGAGAATGTGAAGGCCTGGGCGTTTCTTCCGTTTCTCGTCGGCAGAACACAGTCCATCATGTCCGCGCCCATCTCCACCGTGTCCCATATCTCAGGGGCCGGGCCCATCCCCATGACATAGCGGGGCTTCGCTTCCGGGAGCATTTCAAGGTTCTCGGCGAGATGCTGCTGCCGCAGCGTGAGAGGTTCTCCCACGCCGAGGCCGCCGATGGCAAAGCCGAAAAAAGGGAGTTCGGTGAGTCTTTCAGTACATTCTCTCCTGAGATCCGAAAATGTGCCCCCCTGTGTTATGGCGAAGAGTTTCTGTCCGGTCTCATAACGATTTGAGGCGTTCAGGCCTTTTTCCGCCCATGAGCAGGTCGTCTCCACCGCGCGTGCGATATCTGCGCGGTGGGAAGGGTATTTCATACACCTGTCCAGGGACATCACAATATCGCTTCCTATATCAAACTGGAATGAAACGGCTTCTTCGGGGGTCAGGAAATGTTTGCTGCCGTCGAACTTTGAGCGGAATTCCACGCCATTTTTCCTTATTTTGAAAAGCGAGGAGAGTGAGAATATCTGAAAGCCGCCGGAATCGGTGAGGATGGAATTGTTCCAGTTCATGAATTTGTGCAGGCCGCCGGAATTTTTCAGTATTTCGAGTCCGGGTTTCAGATAGAGATAATAAGCGTTTGAAAGGATGACGGGGCAGTTGAGCATGTCATGCGGCACGCCTTTTATGCTCGCCTGAGTGCCCACGGGCATGAACACCGGCGTTTCGATCACACCGTGCGGCGTGATGAGCTTTCCAGCCCTCGCTTGCCCGCATTTTGCCGTTATTTCAAAATCTTTCATGGCGTTCAGTATAACATAGAAAAGCGTCTCAAGGAAGAAGCGACGGACAATTGACAAAAAAACATTTAATTGCGAATATAAGTGCTTTGACGGACAGGTGGGAGAGCGGTTAAATCCAACAGACTGTAAATCTGTCGTCCATCGGGCTACGGTGGTTCGAATCCACCCCTGTCCAAAATATAGACCCGGAGCTAGCCAAGCCCTCCATGTCTAAAAATTTTGCGGGAGTTGCATAGTGGTAGTGCTCCAGCCTTCCAAGCTGGAAGTGTGGGTTCGATTCCCATCTCCCGCTTTTTTAAAAGGGAATCGAAACTGAAAGCCCGCCGCAGGCGGACTGAAAGTTCCTGTCGCCTGGGTAGCTCAGTTGGTAGAGCACTTCCTTGGTAAGGACGAGGTCACGGGTTCAATTCCCGTCCCAGGCTTAATATTTTTTGAATAAGTTGAAGAGAAAAAAAGAGGTAAAATGGCTGTAGATCTAATGACGATAGCTTTGCGCTGTTCCGAATGCAAAATGAAGAATTATTTTTTCAGGAAGAACAAGAAAAAGAAAGGCGCCGAAAAGCTTGAGTTAAAAAAATATTGCTCAACCTGCAAAAAGCACACAGTGCACAAGCAGGCGAAAGTTTAGGCCCGTAGCACAACTGGCTAGTGCGCCGGTCTCCAAAACCGGAGGTTGAAGGTTCAAGTCCTTCCGGGCCTGAAAAAAATCCCGTTAACAGCAGGACCGGAGTTCTTGGAGGCGCTTAGTCATCAGCGTCCTCGCGGCCTCTTCGGCATTGAGCGTTTTCGCTATTTTCAATTTTGTATCAGTCTGTTTATTGATAAAATCTTCCAGCCAGATGATGCCGCCGATTTCAACGGGCGCGTCTTCCATTTTTGACAGCATGTGCCTGTAAAATTCCAGCTGGATGGAATATTTCTCAAGTTTGCCGGAATTCATCTTCCGGCCCGTTTTGATGTCCCAAATAACATAGCGGTCGGATTGTTTTTCGATTATGTCTATTGTGCCGGCTACAAGAAGTTCTTCGTCGTGCACGATCGTTTCCGACATGAGCTCTCCTTTAAAATTTAACGCGGAGAACTGATTGACGGCGGCCAGCATGCTTTCATCTTCCGGCTTTTTGCGGTGCTTGATATAATTTTCTATGGAAGAATGTACCTCGCAGCCGGTCTGCGTTATTTTATCCCAGAAAGTCAGCACCTCGTCTTTGGTCCAGCCGTAATATCTGCTGTTGCGGTATCGTCTAACTCGGTCAGCTATTGTTTCGGCGTCAAACGGCTCAAAATTCTGTGAGATCAGCTGTGTGACGCTTATATAGTCATTGCCGTTCTCGTCGCGATAACTGTGATCTTCCTCGGTAAAAGTTATTTTTGCCATTTTTCCCCCAATACGAAGTTTTATTATAGCAAATCCCGTCAAAACAGGCTCAAGTAAGTATCGAAGCCAACCCCTGTTCCCGTTTTTATTGACAGCGTCAAAGCAAGTTTGTATAAATTTCCCATAGGCCCGGACGCGTCAGGCGGCTGCCGGGCTTGTCCGGGAATGAACGCGCCGTCTGTGGAAAACAATTATGCAATTTAAAGGATAAAAACAGAATGTCAAAAATACAAAAACTCATCAGATACGCGCTGCCGGCGCTTGTGTTTGCGAGCCGCTCTTTCGCGCAGGACCCCCTTTCGCCTTCCTGCGAAACCAACCTTTCACCCATACAGGCAGGGATTGTCATGCAATGGGAGAATTATTCAAGGAGCGCTTTCGGCAATGATTTCAGGAGCGGTAAATATTTTGTCAGAGTCCGGAAATATTCCTTTCCTTATCTCTACGGCATAAAGGTCGGAAGAGAGAATGTTTTTGAACCGTCTTCTCTATCGCTGGGCGCGATCGGCGCTGAATTTTCTTATGTGTTTGTGGAAGACAGCATAATAACCCCGACCCTTATGACGGGGGGAGAGGTGGTTTATGCCAGGAATTTTGACAACCGCGCGGTTTCACTCGCCTCTCTGCACGCCCTCTTTTCCAAAGAAATCAATAAAGTAATGCCTTATTTCGGGCCGGAACTCAAATATGTGAGATTGAGCGACGGCGTTTTTTCCGACGATGCGTTGAAGCTGAATTTTATTCTGGGGGTCAAGTTTTACACCTACCCGGGAACGAGCTACGGCATAAATTTTTCGCTGGGCTCGCTCGGCGGCTGGGGCGTTTATCTGAACAACTCATGGTAGAGCAAATAACAATATACGGCGCGCCGGTTTTGAGGGAGCTCGCGGAGGAGATAAAGAATGTGGGTGAGCTCGTGAGAAATATGCTGCGCGATCTGGCTGAGACCATGGCCGAAAACTCCGGCATAGGTCTCGCCGCCCCTCAGGTGGGGATAGCTCTGCGGGCGGCGGTGATCAACACGACCGGCAGAGAGGAGGATCTTATCTGTGTCGTTAATCCCGTCATAGAGGCATCGTCGGGAAAAGCCCGTATAAAGGAAGGCTGCCTCAGTATTCCCGGAATCTTTGAAAATGTGAAAAGGCCCGCGTTCGTCAGGGTGAGAGCCATGGATATTGACGGCAATGAGCGTATAATCGAGGCCGGCGGTATGGAGGCACGCGTCCTTCAGCACGAAATAGACCATCTGGACGGTATTCTCTTCACGGACAGAATACCGGTCTACAGAAAAATTTTTATCTGCAAAGCTCTTAGAAGACTCAAAGCCGGACGGAAATAAGGCGCTCGGATAATGAGAATCATTCTTTTTTCCACATCTGATGATTTTATCCGGACTCTTCCCCGCGTTCTGGTTGATGCCGGCGGCGTCGTGCCGGCTGTTGTCACCGGCCCCGGAACGGAAGTTCCCCCGCTTTCAGGGATTCAAAATCTCTGCCCCGGAGATGTCAATTCCCGGGAGTTCATAGAAGAACTGAAAAGTTTTCATCCCGATCTGTTTGTCGTCGTTTCATTCGGCCGGATATTTTCGGAAGATTTTCTCGCCGTGCCGGAGCTCGGCGCCGTTAATATACATTTTTCTCTTCTGCCCGCATACAGGGGCGCCGCGCCTATCGAGTGGGCTGTTTTCAACGGCGAAAAAAGAACGGGGATCACGGTTTTTAAAATATGCAGGGAGCTCGATGCGGGAGATATGATAAACTCGAAAAGTTTTGATATCGCCGCGGGCGAGTCCGCGCTCTCGCTTTACAGCCGTCTGGCAAAAGCTTCCCCTGATGTCATAAGAGAAAGTATCCGTTTGATAGAGGAACCGGCTTTCAGGCCTTCTCCTCAAGAGGGGTTAGCCAGCGTTGCCCGGAGACTTGAAAAAAAAGACGGTCTGGCGGATTTCAGAAAAGACAGCGCGGAGCTGATATACAGAAAGGTTTTGGCTTTTTCGGGAAAAATCAATATCACATCGATTATTCGCGGCGAAAGCGTCATTATCAAAGAGGCGCGGTTCCTTGAAAAAGCTGTTTCCGGCGCTCCGGGAACAGTGCTTTCTCTTGAGAAGGACAACGGCTTCTCGGTCAACTGCGCGTCGGGCGCGCTTCTGATCACTTCGGTTCAGCCCGCCGGTAAAAAACGGATGAGCGGATGGGAATTTGTCCTTGGCCGTCGCCTTTCGCCCGGCGATCAGATATAAATCAGAGTTCGGCGATGACGGAATTTGAGATCAGCCAGCCTTTTTCGGTGAAGACCGTCTTAGCGGCGGTTTTTTTCAGCCAGCCGCGGGCTATGTATTTATCATGTTTTTTTCTGTAGGGAACGCCTTCAAGCGTCCGGAGAGCGAGGAACTTCCTCTCAAAATGGATTTTTTCCTTAGTTAATTTTTCTTCTGATTTTTTCGCGGGATTAAGCAAATAGTCTGTCATCTCCGCTCCGGTGAGGCGCCTGTTCCCGCAGGACGAGACCGCCCCCGCGCCAAGTCCTGCCCATGACCGGCCTTTCCAGTAGTTGAGGTTGTGGGAGGATTCCATTCCCCGCCGGGCGAAGCTGGATATTTCATAATGCCCGTATCCGGCTTTTTTCAATTCCCCGCATAGCGTTCCGTACATGGACTCTGTTATTCTATCTTCCGGCGGCGTTTCTTTCAGGATATTCGGCCTTCCGGAGGGGGGCGTGTAAATATAGGCCGAGATGTGTTCCGGGGAAAGGGCTATTGTTTTTTTAAGTGTTCGGGCGAAGGTTTTTTCATCCTGTCCGGGGAAGGCGTAGATGATGTCCGTGTTGATGTTGTCGAATCCGGCCTTACGGGCGTAGCGGAAAAGTTTTTCCGCATCCTCCGGCGAATGTTCTCTTCGGGCTTTTTTCAAAAGCGCCGCGTCAAGGAACTGTATCCCGATGGAAAGACGGTTTACGCCGTTGTCGCGCAGAAAGGCCAAAAGCTCTTTTGTCGCCGAGCGCGGATTCAGCTCCACCGTCGTTTCGCGGTTTTCGGCAAAGCTGAAATGCCGTCTCAGAATGTCAAAGATAAGCGTGAATTCTTCGCTCGTGAAGACGGAAGGCGTCCCCCCGCCGATATAGAGGGTTTTGATCTTTCCGCAAAGGGCTTTGAAATAAAGAGCGTCCTTTTCCAGCGCCCGGATATAGGCGGCCTTGAGAGAAAGATCCGTCTGTGAATAGAAATCGCAGTAGGAGCATCGCCTGCGGCAGAAGGGCAGATGAATATAAAGTGAGCGGATCATTTTTTTAATGAGGATGGTTTTTCAATAGGAACCGTCCCCATTGATCGTAACATTAAAAAGCCCGAGAGCGGAATCGAACCGCTGACCTGCTCATTACGAGTGAGCTGCTCTACCAGCTGAGCTACCCGGGCGTCAATCAGTTAAACACTGATTCCCGAAAATGTCTTTTTCGATAGATGTCCGCGGCCTATATTGCCCTAAAGTCGCTTTTCGGGGACCTGTTTAATTCCGGAGCCATTTAAATTTTTTAATGTGGCTCATTAACACAGATTATAATTTTTGCTATCATAATTTGCAATGACTAAAACAGATAAGATATGGCTTGTGACGGCGCTTCCTCTTTTCGCGCTCATGGTCGTGATAATGGTGAGGGTTTTTTCCTATGACAGAAGTGTGGCGGGAAGCAGGGAGCTCAAAACCGATAAATACAGCATAGAGCTGGAGGGCGGGGAATTCATAGGTTTCTGGAGGAATTTCTATAAAATAAAGAAGGAATCCCCGGATAAAGCTCTGTCCATAAGGATTGTCTCGCCGGAAGACATGATGTACGCCATGGTAAATTTTGAAATAAAGGGAATCGACCCCTCAAGGGCGCAGTTGTCCGGCGCGGCCTTTTCGGAAATAGATAAATTCTTCAACACGATAAAATTCACTATCAGGGCGGGAAGCAGGAAGGACATCTCCTTGAAGATACAGGAGCAGGCGCCTCCCGCGCGGCGGGACGGATGAAAGAAGTTGAGGTAATGAGAGTTTTTTTTGATTTTGTCTCGGCTTCCGCCATGGTTATACTGATCACTAAGGATAAGAGCAGGGTGATGCCGGTCTGGATCGGGGTTTTTGAGGCGCAGGCCATCCAGAGCGCGCTGGACGGAGAGTCTTTTAAAAGGCCGATGACGCACGATCTTTTGAAAAATGTAATAAACGCATCCGGCGGCAGGGTGGATTATATCCTTATTTCCAAGGTTGTTGATAATACTTTCTACAGCAGCATATACATCGAGCGCGCCGGTTCTCAGACGGAAATTGACGCGCGGCCCTCCGACTCGATCTGTATCGCCGTTAAAACCGGCGCTAAAGTATATGTCGCGGATCCATTATATGATAAATTCGAAGAGAGAGAATCTTTTGAAAAAAAGCTTAAAAGCGATTTTTACAGCATGTTCCTTGAGAGCGTAAACAAGGATGAATTGAGGAAAGCCTGAATTTGAGATCATGAAAAAAACAAAATTAAAAAGCGGAAAGATAAAAGCTGTTTATCCGGGAAGTTTTGACCCCGTGACCATGGGGCATATAGATGTGGCAAAGCGCGCGATATCGGTTTTTGACGAAGTGGTGATAGCCGTTATAAACAACCCTTCCAAAAAAACCCGTTTTACCGTCGCGGAGAGAATTTCCATGTTGAAAAAATCCCTTGTCCGCGAGGGCCTTGGAAAGGTGAAAGTCGATTCTTTTGAAGGCCTTCTGGTTCATTATATGAAAACGATCAAAGCCGGTATAATAGTCAGGGGCTTGCGTGCCGTGAGCGATTTTGAGTATGAATTCCAGATGGCGCTCATGAACAGGGAGCTTGCCCCGGATATCGAGACCGTTTTTTTCATGACTGACGCCAAATATGCTTATTTGAGCTCGTCCATTGTCAAAGAAGTCGCATCCCTCGGCGGCGATGTGTCTTCCGCCGTTCCTCCGGCCGCCGCGGCCCAGCTTAAGAAGAACAGATGAATTCCGCTTTTACTGGCCATGGCGGTTTTTATGATAATCGCAACGGTGAAGCGGATGGCTAGCTTAAAAAATCGAGAGGATAATATTATCCCGGGGGAGAAACAATGATTAAAAATTTTGTTCTTGACACCAATGTTCTGATACACGATCCGGCGAGCATTTTTTCGTTCGGCGACAACAATGTCATCCTTCCCATCACCGTCATAGAGGAGCTGGACGGTTTGAAGAAGTTCCATGACGAGAGGGGCAAGAGCGCCCGAAGCGCCTCCCGCCGCATTGACGGGCTGAGGAAAAGGGGTTCCCTCGTCCAGGGTGTGCAGAGCAGGGAGGGTGGCACCGTGAAGGTGCTGATAGGCTCCGGAGAAAAACTGCCGGATTCTTTCGCCTCAAAAGCCGATAACACGATCCTTTCTTTCGCTGTGCACCTTAACAAAACGGAGGGCGGCGTTGTCTTTATCTCAAAAGACATAAATATGAGGATAAAGGCTCAGGTCCTCGGCCTTGAGACCGAGGATTATGAGACGATGAAAGTCAATTTCTCGGAGCTCTATAACGGCTGGAGGGAAATTGAAATGAGCCCGGAAGGAATAAATAAATTTTATTCGGACGGCGTGATCGTGCCGGAGGGCGAATTCATGGAGAACGAGTATCTGATAATGAAGAATGCCGCCGATCCCAAACAGACAGCCCTGGCGAGATTCAAGAAAGGCAAGGCGGTGAAGCTCCTTCAGCCCAAGAGCATGCTCTGGGGGGTGAAGCCGCTAAATGTGCAGCAGACCTTCGCGATAGAAAGTCTTCTGGACGACAAAATAAAACTTGTGGCTTTCCTCGGTATCGCCGGAACGGGAAAAACTCTGCTGGCGCTCGCCGGCGGTTTGTCAAAAGTTTTTGATGACAACGCCTACCGGAAGCTCCTGATATCCCGGCCTGTCATAGCGATGGGTAAGGATATAGGTTATCTCCCGGGTACTAAAGAAGAAAAGCTCGCGCCGTGGATGAGGGCTATCTACGATAATCTGGAATTTCTTGTTTCCGCCTCCGGCAAAGGCGAAATGGGAGGAGAAGACCTTGAATCGCAGGTGGACTGGCTCTTCTCCTCGGGGAAAATAGAGGTGGAGGCCCTGACCTACATAAGAGGCAGGAGCATTCCCAAACAATTTATGATCGTTGACGAAGCGCAGAATCTCACTCCCCACGAGCTGAAGACTATTGTTTCCCGCGCGGGAGAGGATACAAAAATAGTGCTGACCGGAGATCCTTACCAGATCGACAATCCTTATCTTGACGCCTCTTCCAACGGGCTGACATACATCATAGAAAGATTCAAGGGGCAGGAGGTGTTCTCCAGCATGACTTTTGTGACATCCGAACGCAGCCCCCTGGCGAGGCTTGCCGCCGAATTGCTGTGAGTGCGGCCAACGAAGCAAACGCGGAGGCTCTCCGCAAACAGATGCGCGTGGACCTTCATCTGCACACCTATTTCTCCGACGGTTTTTACAGCCCTGAAGAGCTGATAAGAAGGGCCTGTGTCGTCGGGCTCAGCGCCATCGCTCTCACCGATCATGACACGACAGATGGTGTGGAGAGGGCGGTTCTCGCCGGGGCCCGTTACGGCGTGGAGGTGATCCCCGCCATTGAGCTTTCAACGCAGGGCTTCAGCGACAAGCATGACGAGATACATATATTGGGTTATTACATAAACTGGAGAACGGTTTATTTCCAGAAGAAACTTTCGCTTTTCCGCGGCGCCCGTATTAAAAGGGCTCATGTGATCTGCGATAAACTTAACGGTATGGGGATCCCCATAGACAGAAAGGTCATTTTTGAAATGGAGGGGCACGGGAGCGTCGGAAGAATACATATAGCGAAAGCTCTTGTGGCGGGAGGCTATGTCAGGGACATAGATGACGCTTTTCAAAAATACCTGATCAGGGGCCGGCCGGCTTTCGCGCAGCGTTTGAGGCTTCTTCCCGAAGAGGCGATCGATATGATAATCAGTATCGGCGGGATCCCTGTGCTCGCGCATCCGAAATTCGGCGTTCCCACAAAAAAAATCGCGCAGTATCTCGTCAAAAAAGGCCTTAAAGGCATAGAGGTTTATTATCCGGGGCATTCGCCGGAGGAAATTCAGAAATACAGGTCATGGGCGGAAGAAATGGGCATTCTCGTCACGGGCGGATCCGATTGCCACGGCGAACTTCCGGGCAGGCCGGAGTCTATAGGCCGGCAGTACGTGCCGTATATGTCGGTGGTGAAGATGAAAGAGTTGAAATACATGATGATGAGGAAGAATATGAGGCTATTTGAAGAAGTATGACTACAGAAAAATTTTACAAGGAATATTATGGCAGCCCCGTGATAAGGGATGTGATAAAGGGGCAGTTCAATGACGCCGCTTTTGCCGTCGGAAGCGGACCTTTTTTGAAAAATCAGAAATGGCATTTTCCCGTGAAGATCTCGCCGGTATCCGCCCTGGACGAATTTATGGACGAGGGGCTTGATATTTACAGGCCGGCTGTTTCCACAGGCGATGCTTTTTATATATTCTGGGATCTTGAATACTATAACAAAAAACAGAGGTCCTATATTTACAGGCATCAGCGCAAAGTTTTTTCATGGATGGAGCCCTTTATAAAAGAGATAAGCTCCATGCTTTCCGGCTACGGCATCAATTATATCCTCGATACCACCGCGTCGGGTTATCACTACTGGATGAAGATCTCAAAAAAATCGGCTATCTTCAGAGCGCTCGCGGAAGAGGGTTTCATAGCTGAAAGCCTGAGGGAAAAATACTCCCGGGTTGTGCCCGGTGATGTAAAGCGTTCAAAACCCGTACCGGAAGAAGACGGCCGGGCCTACGACTGCGCGGGAAAACTGCTTGAATATCTTACACAAAAAATAAGACAGGAGATGCCGCGTGCGAAAGACGGGATAGACATGACAATTTCAGATTCACCTCCTGCCGGAGGCGTTCGCCACGACGGTTTTTCATCGGACATAACGCAGTACGCGCACCCGCTATTCATGAGGGTGTTCAGGGTTATAGCGTCTTTACATCAGAAGAACATACTCTACTATGGAGGAAGATTGCCCGCCGCGGACATAGTCAGGAGAAAACACATGTCTATATCAAAAGTGCTCGACTGTATGTGGGACGCGGGGAAAGCTGTCAGTCTTTTCCGCGATTTCTCACCCGCGCTTGATTATTCGGATAAAGGTTTTTTGAAACTTTTCAGCGAGTATAAAAAAAGCGTGACGGGAAAATTGCACAGGGAGTTTGAGAACGCCGCGCCGGAGAAATTAAACATTGCCGACGAGCCGGAAAAGATCAGGAAATATTTTGCCCCGAAAAAGGCCAACCCTTCTTTGCTGGAGCCCTCGGTTCTGCAGGGAATAATAGGCCATTATTCGGCGCTAGGCGCCGGAAAACTCAAGGGCGCTCTCAAGATCATAGGCGAGTATTATAACGATCCGTCGTACCGCTGGTATGACAAAGAGCGTTTTACGGGGATAGACTGGATAAAGTATGACGCCGTGCAGGCCGCGCATTTCTGGGGCAGGGTTTATTTCACGCAGTTTAAGCTGGACGGGAAGGTGAAAAATGGATAACAGATTTACGAAAAGGGCCCAGCGGGTGCTGGCCAACGCTGACAGGGCCGCGAAAGACATGAATCATTCCTATATAGGGAGTGAGCATGTGCTCGTTGGCCTTCTGATGCTCAGTGACGGAATAGCCGTGCAGATTCTCTCGGCGCTGGGCGTCAAAGCAGACGATATGATCAGGGATATAAAGAACCTTCTCGGCGAGGGAGACAATCTTATACGGCTGGGGCCGATTCCTTTTTCTCCGCGTGCCAAAAGGATAATAAACGGCGCATCCGTTGAGGCCAAGGCCCTGGGCCAGCCCTTCGTGGGCACCGAGCACATACTCCTGGCGGTGCTCGGCGAGGCCAGCGGCATCGCCGCGCAGGTTCTCAGATCTGCGGGTGTTTCCTACGATGCGGTGATGGATTACCTGAAAGAATCGCCCGATACCGGAGAAATTTTTTCTCCCTCTCCGGAAAAAAATACGGCTTTTTCGCCGCCGGTCAAAACGCCGCTCCTCAATAAATTCAGCAGGGATCTCACAAAGGCCGCGCGTGACGGCGAGCTGGATCCCGTAGTGGGAAGGGGAAAAGAGGTATCGAGGGTCATACAGATACTCTGCCGCCGCACCAAAAACAATCCGGTTCTCATAGGGGATCCGGGCGTCGGGAAAACGGCCGTCGTGGAGGGCATAGCCCAGCACATCGTCAGCGAGAGCGTGCCGGAGATAATTCACGGCAAGAGAGTGGTGTCTCTTGATATGGGCTCTGTTGTCGCCGGCACCAAATACAGGGGCGAGTTTGAGGACAGGATGAGAAAACTGCTGGATGAGATAAAAAAAGAAAAAGGGCAGATAATACTTTTTATAGACGAGCTCCATCTTGTCGTGGGCAGCGGCTCCGCGGAAGGCGCGCCGATGGATGCCGCAAATATGCTCAAGCCTCTTCTTGCCCGGGGTGAGCTGCAGTGCATCGGGGCCACCACGCTGAATGAATACAGAAAATACATAGAGAAAGACGCGGCTCTGGCCCGGCGCTTTCAGCCGGTGATGCTCGACGCGCCGACGGTGGAGGAGACGATTGAGATATTGAAAGGCCTCAGGGATAAATACGAGGCCTATCACGGCGTCAGTTACAGCGATGAGGCGCTTCAGGCGGCCGCGCAGCTTTCGGACAGATATATAACCGACAGGTTCCTTCCGGACAAGGCCATTGACCTTGTGGATGAGGCGGGCAGCGAGATCAGGATAAAAAAATCGGAGCGATCCCCTGAATTCATGGCATTGCAGAAAAAGCTCAAGGGAATACGCTCGGAAAAAGCCGAGGCCATATCGGGCCAGGAATTTGAGAAAGCCGCGCTGCTGAAAAAAGAGGAAACCCGCATTGCGGACGAGCTCCAGAAAATAAAAGAAGCAAACAAGGGAGATAAAACAGTCACAGAGGTGACCGCCGAGGACATGGCGCGGATTGTCGCGGGCGTGACGGGCATACCTGTTTTTAAGCTGACGGAAAAAGAATCCCAGAGGCTTTTAAATATGGAGAAGGAGCTTCACAAGGACATTGTTTCCCAGGATGAGGCCATTAGCGTTGTTTCCAGGGCTCTGCGCCGGGCGCGGACGGGTTTGCATGAATCCGGCCGTCCGATAGGTTCGTTTATTTTTCTCGGTCCCACGGGAGTGGGCAAGACGTATCTGGCGCAATGCCTGGCGAAGTTCCTCTTTGGCGACGAGGATTCCGTTGTAAGGGTGGATATGTCCGAGTATATGGAACGGCACAGCGTCTCGCGCCTCGTGGGGGCGCCTCCCGGTTATGTGGGTTATGACGAAGGGGGCCTTTTGACAGGCCTTGTGCGCCGCAAGCCGTATTCGGTCATTCTGCTGGATGAGATAGAGAAGGCGCATCCCGATGTGTTCAATATACTTCTTCAGATAATGGATTCGGGTTTTCTGACGGATTCGCTCGGACACAGGGTGAATTTTAAAAATACCGTTTTGATCATGACGAGTAATCTGGGAGTTAAAAGCGCCGGCGAAAACAGGAGCATGGGTTTCGCCGAAAAGAGCGAGTATGATTTCAAGGAAATGGAAAATGAGATAAAAGAAGAGCTGAAAAAATATTTCCGGCCGGAATTTCTCAATAGGATAGACGCCGCTGTCGTGTTCAGGCATCTCTCAAAAGAGGATGTCCTGAAAATCGTGGACATGCTGCTTGCGCGATTGAAAAAGCGTCTTGATGAGAAAAATATCAGCGTTGAATTCGATGAGAAAACGAAAGAGTTCCTTGCCGAAAAAGGTTTTGATAAATCCAGCGGCGCGCGTCTCTTGAAAAGAACGATACAGGATATTGTTGAGGACCCCCTCTCGGAGCGGATATTATCATCAGGGCTCTCCACCGGAGCGAAATTAAAAGCCGTGGTAAAAGACGGTAAAATAGACTTTGCACCCATATCGCCGGAAAAGACAAATACCGGGGGCTGACTTAATTACGCCCAGACGAGCGTTTTTGTGACCTTTTCTTCCGTCTCTACCGGATAGATGCGGTAAACCAGTTCTTCGGGTTTGAACCAGAGCTTGATCTCTCTTTCCGCTTCCTCGGGAGAGGATGACGCGTGTATTATATTTTCAAAAAGGCCCTTTGTGGTGATCCTGCCGTATGATCCGCGTATTGAGGTCGGGTCGGCTGATTCGGGGTTTGTGCCGCCGCAGATGTTGCGCACGAGGCCGATGGCGTTGTCCCCGTGATAAACCAGCGCGAGGACTTTTTTTCTGCCGTGGAGATTGCCCATAAGGTAATCAAGCAATTCGTCAAAAAAGGGTTTGTCTTTCATGTGGCAGTAATGTTCGCCCGCCAGTTCCCGGCTCACACAGACGGCTTTTGCCGCGGCGATCTCCAGTTTTGCCTCGGAGAGGCGCGTGAGAATATTCCCTGTGAGGGATTTCTTCAGCCCGTCCGGTTTAATAATCACCAATGTTTGTTCAGCCATAATTAACAGCAGAATAGTAAATTACCTCATAAAAATCAAGGCCCGGCGATTTCCCGCTTGTGTGATAAATATCAACTTGCATTAAAACCCGTTTCTTGTATATAATTTGGCTATGGGCATAAAGCAATCGCATAGAAAATATGACAGAATAAAAGATACCCTGCTTCTGGACGTGTATAAGCCGGGCGCTTTTCAGCCGGCCTGCCGGGCTTGTCTGACGGATATCAGCGCAGGAGGCGCCGGGCTGGAATCCACATACCGGTTTAACCTCGGAGACAGGATAAACCTTGTTTTTAAAATGGAAGATGATAAAGAATATGTGATAGACGCCGTCGTCAGGAGAGTGTCCCGTTCCACGGGGACTTTTTCTTACGGGGTTGAATTTATCGCAGAGGGTTTTTTCAAGCGCTGGGCTCTGAAAAAGTTCGTCAAAAAACTTCTTAACTCCTGAATGAAGCATTTAGCGGCGCCGTGGAGAGACAAATATTTTGACATGAAACAGGACGGGTGTATTTTCTGTAAGGCTGCCAAGGCGAAAAAAGACAGCGAAAATTTTGTTGTCATGAGGGGCGAGAAATGCTTTCTCATGCTGAATCTTTTCCCTTACACAAATGCTCATGTGATGGCCGCGCCGTATAGACATATAGGAGATGTGACGAAGCTCAGCGTTGATGAAACCTCGGAGATGGCCGCAATGGTCGTTAAAGCGGTTACCGCGATGAAAAAACTTTTTCGTTGCGAAGGTTTTAACATAGGCGTGAATCAGGGCGCCGCCGCCGGCGCGGGTTTCGCGTCTCACATACACACGCACGTAGTCGGGCGCTGGAAGGGAGATACCAATTTTATGACAACTCTTGCCGCCACGCGCGTGACGCCCTCGTCTCCGGAAAAAATATATAAGATGCTCAAAAGGGAGATGTCGTAGATCATGGAAGTCGTTTTTCTCTCATCCGAGGTGGTGCCTTTCGCCAAAACCGGCGGCCTCGCCGATGTGGGAAGGGCTCTTCCCGACGCGCTTGCGGCTGCGGGGCTCAAAGTAAATGTTTTTATGCCGCTGTACGGGGTTGTCGAGTCTAAAAAGGCGGGGATTAAAAAAATAAAGAAACTTTCTTTGCGATTCGGCGGCAGAACGTACGAGTATGAGGTCTGCGGAAAAGAAGAAAAAGGGGTGAATTTTTATTTTATAAAACAGAAAGTTTTTTTTGACCGCGAGGGGATCTATGGTTCTTTAACCGGCGATTATCCGGACAATGCCCCGCGTTTCATTTTTTTTCAGAAAGCTGTCCTCCATTCTCTGAAAAGTTTAAAGATAAAAGCGGATGTAATACATCTGAACGACTGGCAAACAGCTCTTTTGCCGAAATTTCTTTTAAACGGGCAATCGCCCGTGCCGACTGTGCTCACGGTGCACAATCTCGCGTATCAGGGCGAATACGAAGCGAAATCAGCTAAGTACTCGGGGCTTAAAAAGAGCGAACTGCTTTACGGCAGCAGGTTCAACAGCCTCGCCTACGGTATCAGCAGCGCAACCGCGGTTACAACGGTGAGCCCCACATACGCTAAAGAAATGAAGACGAAAAAGTTCGGCTGCGGCCTGGAATATTTTCTGAAAAAAAGAGGCCCTTATTTCAAGGGCATATTGAACGGCCTTGATTACGGCCTCTGGAATCCCTCTTCTGACAGGGCGATAGCCGCATCTTACAGCGCGACTTCTCCTGAAGGCAAAGAAAAATGCAAGAAAGCTCTGCAGAAGGAAATGGGCCTTCCTCAGACTGACGCGATGCTCGTCAGTTTTGTGGGGCGTCTTGCCATGCAGAAGGGCATGGATATAATGGTGCCGGCCCTTCAAAGATTGATCTCCGGCAAAATACAGTTTGTGATGCTCGGAACGGGGGATGTCCATTATCATCGTGTTTTGAGCGTGCTGGCGAAACGCTTTCCTAAAAATTTCGCTCTGCGCCTTGATTTTGACAACGATCTGGCGCACAGGATCTACGCGGGAAGTGATCTGTTCCTTATGCCGTCGCAGTATGAGCCCTGCGGCCTGGGGCAGATGATAGCTTTTTCATACGGCGCCGTTCCTGTCGTCAACAAAGTGGGCGGGCTCCTGGACACGGTATCCGAATATTCTCCCCACAGGAAAACGGGCACGGGTTTTCTGCTCGAGGATTACAGTTCCGCCGCTCTTGAAAAGGCTCTGCGCAAAGCCATGGGCATTTATGCCCGGCCGGCTCTCTTCAGGGAATTGTCCGCGCGCTGCATGAGACAGAGATTTTCGTGGCAAAAATCCGCTTTAAAATATATACGGCTGTATAACAAACTCATAGCTGAAGCCGTTGAGGAGAACAGATAATGGAAATAGGCATCTCCACAGGGCTTTTTTATCACAAGGATATTTTCCCCTGCCTTGATAAGTTCGCCCGGGCCGGTTTCCAGAATATAGAGATCTGGGCCGGAGCGGGGGATTGGGGGAAAAACACCCACTTTGATTATAACGACGAAGATGTGCTGGTCAAGATCAAGACGATGGCGTCTCTTAAAAAAATGAATATATGTTCCGTGAACGCGCCTTTCAGCGGTAATCTTGATATTTCCTCTGTTGATGAGATACAGAGGAGCATAGCTGTGAGCGAAATAAAAAAAGCCGTTGTGCTGTGTGAATTTTTCAAAGCGGGGTATCTCGTCGTTCATCCGGCGGTGAAGGCCCTGCCGCTGACGGACAGGGCTTTCGTGGAAAAGAAAATCAGCCAGGTAAAAAAAAGCCTGGCCGATATCCTTGATAACGCCATGCTCCACGGGGTGAAGATCGCCTGCGAAAACCCCTCCCCGAATCTTCTGGGGGGCTGGGCGCAGGACCTCATGGAAATAATAAAGGATTTTCCCAAAGAGCACATGGGGATATGCCTTGATACCGGACACGCGAACCTGATAGAGCCGCCGGATCAATATCTTGAGAAAATGGCGCCGCGCCTGATGGCGCTGCATGTGTCGGATAATTCCGGAGATTATTCTTCCCATCTTCCTCCGGGTGACGGTAAAATAGACTGGAAGAAATTCGCCGCGGCGCTGCATAAATGCGGTTTTAAGGGTGTGTTTATGCTGGAGATACTCGGCGCCGCGCGGTTTTCGGATCCCGCGCAGGTGTTGAAAAAAGCCTTTGATAACGCGTCGGAAATCGTGAGAAAGGGGGATATGTGAAGATAGGGATAATGTCGGATTCGCATGAAAACATGCCGGCGATATCCGAGGCCGTGAAAATCTTTAACCTCGAGAAGGTGGAGAAGGTTTTTCACGCCGGAGATATGATCTCCCCCATAACGCATGCCGAATTCAGAAAACTCAAATGTCCCATGATAGCCGTTTTCGGCAACAATGACGGCGAGAGGGCATACCTCAGGGAGAAATTCAGGGGGCTGGCGGAATTTTATGATTTTTACAGCGGCGCCTGCGGCGGACGAAGGGTGTTCATGGTGCATGTGCCGGATTTTGTTGAGGATATAGCATCTAAAGGCAATTATGACATTGTCATATACGGACACACGCACAAAACCGACATAAGAAAATCGGGCGGTGCGCTGATAATCAATCCCGGCGAATGCGGTTCATGGCTTCTGGGAAAAAAATCCGTGGTTATACTTGAAACAGAGGATTTATCCCACAGGCTGATAGATTTGAGTTAAAGGGAGGTTCGGCTTTATGGATATGATTGACATTCTGACGGCGGCGGTTAAGATGGGGGTTTCCGATATTCATGTTGTGCCGAAAAAACCCGTGATGGTCAGGAAAAACGGTGCCATGATCCCGCTTCCCGAATATCAGGACACGCCTCTTTCGGGAGATGATACAAAAACGCTTATATACGGAATGCTCCTCGACGATCAGAAGAGCCAGTTTGAGGAGCACCACGAGCTTGACTGCTCTTTCCAGATAGAAAATATCAGCCGCTTCCGGGTCAATGTCCTCATGCAGAAAGACGGCGTCGCCGGGGTGCTTCGAGTTATATCTTCGGCAATACCGTCTCCGGAAGCGCTGGCCTTCACGCCGGCCATGATGGAATGCATGAAATATCCCAGGGGCATGGTGCTCGTCACAGGGCCCACGGGTTCGGGTAAATCCACGACTCTCGCGGCGATGCTCGAAACGATCAATAAGGAAAGGAAGGATCACATCCTCACCATAGAAGACCCGATAGAATTCGTCTATCAGTCAAAGGGCTGCGTTTTTACCCAGAGGGAGGTGGGCGCCCACACCAACAGTTTCACGAGCGCCCTGCGGGCGGCGCTGAGGGAAGACCCCGATATCGTTCTCGTCGGGGAAATGCGGGACCTTGAAACAATAGGCGCGGCTCTGACCATAGCCGAAACCGGCCATCTTGTTTTCGGGACTCTTCACACCACAGACGCCCCCCAGACGGTTGACAGGATCATAGATGTTTTCCCCTCCCACCAGCAGGCTCAGGTCAGGACACAGCTGTCGGTGACGCTCAAAGCGGTGATAACGCAGCAGCTCCTGCCGACGCCCGACGGAAAAGGCCGCGTGGCCGCCAGAGAGATCCTCATCGTTACCCCCGCCGTGGCCAACCTCATAAGAGACGGTAAAACCCATCTCATTTACGGCGCTCTTGAGACCGGGATGAAATTCGGCATGATATCCATGGACAAAGCCCTCGCCCAGCTTGTAAAGGCGGGAAAAGTAACCAAGGAGGCGGCGCTGGCGAAATCCGGCAACCCGGAAATGATGAATCAGTATATCGCCTCCATTGGACGGGCTCCCGGAGGAATGTCGGCAGGCGTGCCCGGATCCGGCGGCGCCGGACCCGCCAAAAGGTCGTTTTGAACATGCGCTCCTCCGCGTTTAATAATTTTTTTGAAGGGGTTTCTACAGTGTCACTATTTGCTTCTTCACAAAGAGTGAGTTTTAGGATAAAATTCTAAGGAGTAAGGAATATGAGCGAGCTTAACGATTATCTAAAAGAACTTGTGGCGCTTCACGGCAGCGATCTGCATCTGAAATGCGGCCAGCCGCCCATATACAGGGTAAACGGCCAACTGACGAAAAGTGAGGAAGCGCCCTTAGGCGCGGTGGAGATCGAGGATCTTTTTAAATCCGCCGTCGGTGAAAAAAAATATTTCCGCTTCGTGGAAGAAAAGGAATATGATTTTGCCGTGGCGATAGAAGGGATGGGCAGGTTCAGAGGAAATCTTTTTTTCCAGAAGAACACACCCGGCGGCGTGTTCCGCCTGATACCGGAGGATATTCCATCCATAGACGAAATGGGGCTTCCGCAGGTTCTCAAGGAAATAGTGAAGAAACCCAACGGCCTTGTCCTTGTCGTCGGCCCCACGGGTTCGGGTAAATCAACGACGCTGGCGACGATGATAAACGAGATAAACAAAACCGAAAAACTCAACATAATAACTGTGGAAGACCCCATAGAGTTCGTTCACAAAGACGCCCTGTCCATCGTGAATCAGCGCGAAATAGGCATGGATACCGCCTCGTGGGAGAGTTCGCTCAAAAGAGCGCTGCGGCAGGATCCCGATGTTATACTCGTGGGAGAGATGAGGGACGCATCTTCTATCTCAATCGCTCTGAGCGCCGCCGAAACCGGCCATCTTGTTTTTTCCACGCTCCACACAAATGACGCCAAGCAGACAATAGAAAGAATTGTTGATTCTTTTCCTGGCGATGTCCATGATGTTGTGCGCCATCAGCTCTCGCTTTCGCTTGTTGCAATTGTCTCGCAGCGGCTCTGCAGGACCAAGGACGGCCATGGCCGTGTCGCCGCTCTCGAGATAATGATCAACACCCCTGTGATCGCCAGGGCCATAGAAGAGAACCAGCCGGGGAAAATACAGCAGTTTATAGCGGACTCCGCCTCTTTCTATAAAATGGCCACGCTCAACCAGTCTCTGTTCCGCCTCATCACTGAGGATAAGATAAGCGAGGAAGAGGCGATGGGCATAAGCAATAATCCGAACGACCTTAAGATCAAAATAAAGACCACGGGGCAGGCGGCTGAAGCCGCCTCGACGGCGGAAGCCGAAAAAAAGGTGAGGAAGTTCTGATGCTGAAAAAGAAGCTTGAGGGCATACCTCTTTTCGCGGCGCTGGATGCGGATGAGCTTGAGGCGCTCGCGGCGATCTCGGAGATAAAAACATATACGAAGGAAACTCTCATTTTCTCCGAGGGAGACACCGGCAAGGACATTTATTTTCTTGTCAGCGGCGAGGTGCGCATAAGAAAAAAAATATCCTCGGGTTTCAAGACCATAGCGGTGCTGCGCGCCGGAGATATTTTCGGCGAGATGTCTTTTTTTGAAAACGCCCCCCGCTCGGCGGATGCTTTCGCTCCTATGGATTGCGATATTCTCAGCATAAAAGGAGAGGCCTTTGAGAGTTTTCTTTCGGACAAGCCGCGTAAGAGTTTCAGCATCCTCATGAAGATGCTGGCGATATCGTCATCAAGGCTCCGGAACATGGACAGGTATTTCACAACGCTCTATCAGACAGCCAGGATCATGGCATCCTGCGGCAGCGTCGGGGAGCTGGCGGAGAAGATCCTGCCGGAGATCATTAATTCGCTCTCTGTTTCCGGGGCGGCTGTGTATATGCGCAGCATGTACGAGGATGAGTATGATCTCATCTCGAGCATTCCCGCCGGGGAAGAGAGTGCTGTTTCCGGCAAAGCGCCGTTTGTACGGAAGCTCGCATCGGGAGAGACTTTCTGCGACGGCAATGTGAAAGAGGCGCCCGGCATGCGCTTTTTCGCGCCCATAGGAGCGGAAGACGGGCTTATGGGTTTTATAGCTCTCTCGGCTGAAAAAGACCCCGCCCTTGAAGACAGTATACTCGTGGGCACGATCTGTAATATGATAAACCCTGTCATAATCAATTTGAGGACGAAGCAGGAGGAGCTTATGAAAAACAGGCTCAAGCAGCAGAAATGGCAGCTTTAGCCAGACTTTTCTTAGCGCATGTCATAGCGGATTTTCCGCTTCAGTTTGACGGCATATTCGCGTGGAAGAAAAGAAGCTACATGGGTTGTCTTATCCACAGCGTCATACATGCCGCTGTGACGGTGTTATTTTTTCTCGGGAGCCTGAGGTTATATTCTTTCTGGGCTTATATAATCCTGCTCATAGCCGTCCACAGTTATCAGGATTACACGAAGGTGAATCTCTGGAAAAACCCGGAAGATGACAAGATCTCATATTTTCTTATAGACCAGATCCTGCATGTCGCTTTCATTTTCCTGGCGCTGCTTTTCCCTTTTTCGGCGGATGCGGCTTATTATGGAAGCCTGCTCCCCGCCGAATGGCTGATACTCTATAACGACACCTCTTTTATGAATATTGTTTCAGGGGCCATCCTCGCCGGCTGGGGCGGGGTGGTGCTGCTGTACTATATGGACAAGAGCGTTTATAAAGTCGAGATCGATGAACTGTCCAGATTTGAAAGGAGCTACGGCGTTGTTGAGCGCGCCCTTGTGGTCATTGTTATAATGAAAGGCGGGCTTTTTTATCTTCTTGTACCTTGTCTTTTTCTGCTGAGGCTTTCGGGTATGAGAAGGCAGCCTCTTTACAGAGGGGTTATATCTCTGGTTTTTTCTTCCGTGATAGGTCTCAGCGTGCATCTTGGCAACACATACGCGGCTTTCTGAATCCCCGGTTTCCGGGGGCTTGCCAACGGAATAAACTTTAGTACAATGCTGATGAAATCTCGCTTTCCGGAACTTGATGAAGGCGTGGAATTAATAAATGATGACTTCTGAAAAAATGCATTGCAAACGCATGCTACCGAGGCGGTCTGAAAAATGCCTGCAGTGTTTTTAAAGACCGGCCTGTCTAAAAACAACAGATCCTAAAATGTTCAGAATAAAAACTTGTTGCTATTTTTGTGATGAAGAGACGCGGGTTTCAACCTGTCTCCGGGGGAGGATTTATGGCTTATTGTCCGCATTGCGAAGAACGTTATTATGAAGAGTGCTGTCCGATTTGCGGCCATCCGCTTGACTGCGGCTGCGATGAAGATGATGAAGACGAAGATGAAGATAAGGATATGGAGTAGCTTTTAAAACACACTCTTTTTAATTCAGAGATTGTCCCTATCCCCATAACTGAAAGCCCGGCACCATTACCATTATTATTTTTGGAGCTTTTTCAGGAAAATGATTTTGTTGTCGTTGGCGCCATAAAAATTCGGCAGTTCGGCGATTTTCTCAAAGCCGGATTTTAAGTAGAACTTACGGGTAGACTCATAAAGGGGGCGCGAAGAAGTGTCTGCCCATATATATTTTCCCGACATTCGTGCGATATCCTTAACGGCCATATCCATCAATGTTTTGCCGGTTCCTTTGCTCTGCTGAGATTTATGTACCGCAACCCAGTACAAATCAAAACTATCGTCAGTGCAGGGGATTTTCCCGTAGCAGGAGAAGGCGCAAGGCTGATTGTTTATTTCGGCGATATTAAAAATATAGCCGCTTTTTTCCCCGCCTTTAGTAAGATTCTCATTAACCAGCTCCATGGCGATAGCTATTTCGTGATTATAGAAAAAGCCGGTAGACCGCAAGATCTCACTTACCGCATCAATATCAGTCGCTTTTAATTTTGATCTAAATTCCATCTTCAGTTCAGATCGGACAGTATCCTTTCAACCATTGTTTCAACGCTGTAGCCCGCCTGTTTGACCGCCGCGACAAAACCGCTGTTTTCCGCTATACAGGGATTGCCGTTGATTTCCAGGATATACACATTATTATCTTCGTCTACCCTGAAATCAATACGGGCATACCCTTTTAAACTGAAAACTTTCCAGCATCTCCCGCAAATATCAATAAGTTTGTCTTTTAACAGGATATCCTTATCTGCTGTGCCAAAAACCCTGTTGGTGTTTTTATACTCTTCGCTGTTCTCATCCCACTTGGCTTCATAGCCGATGATCTTGTGTTTATCGTCAAAAAAAGATGAAAATATCATTTCCGCCGGAGGCAATACTTCAGCTTTACCGCCATTAGCTAATACGCTTACATTGAATTCCCGTCCGTTTATAAATTCTTCAACGAAATAATGAGTAGGGGATAATTTAGAGATTTTATCCAGCTTTGCTGTTTCCGAGATGGTAAAGATGTAGTCGTTACTTATTCCTACCGAGGCTTCTTCCCAGATAGGTTTTGCGATGTATGTTTTATGAGGATTTAAGCCGCTTAGCGCGTTTATAGAAAAATATCCGGCAGTCGGAAGACCGTTCATCTGCATGATTTTTTTTGAGAGGACCTTATTAGTGGTAATAAACAAAGCCTCTAATGGCGTTCCCGTATAGGGAATCTTCAGCAGATTCAAAAGCGCCGGCGCGAAATAGATCAATTCACTTTTTCCCCATATAGCTTCCACGAGATTAAATACGATATCGGGTTTTGCAGAAGTTATTTTTTCAAGGCTTTTCTGCAGGTCATCTTCTACGGTCAGACAATTCACATCATATCCTATTTTTAGGCAGGAACTTCTTATCAGGTCTCTTTGCGCCAGCACATCCAGCTCATCAGGCGTATTATTTTTTATCTGGTTGTGAATAACCGCGATTTTTTTCTTCATACTTTGAAATGCCGCTTGATAGCCGATTTTAGAATAGCGGCAATGAGCTCCTGATAAGGAATAGCATTGAGGCGGCAAAGTATGGGCAGGTCAGAACTTATAGGATTGAGCCCGGCCAATGGATTGACTTCAATAAAACTTATTTTTCCATGCCGGTCAGTCTTCACATCAATTCTGCCGCCGTCAAGGCAATCCAGGGCTTTCCATGCCTGTAATGCCGCCTGTTTGCATTCCTCAAAGATTTCTCCTTTTATGGCTGTATACTCGACAGCATCCGCATAGTTCTCTTTATTTTCATATGTGTATATTTTTTCCCCGGACTGTTTGGTAACGATCTCTATTGCTCCCGGCACATAAGCTTCCTCTCCCGTTCCCAGAACCCCCACGGTAAATTCACGCCCCGGTAAGTATTCTTCAACTAAAACCGGCTGGTTGAATTCAGAGAGCAAACGGGCGCAAACTTTTTTTAACTCCGCGGGCGACTTAATCAGGGAAGCCGGGTCAATGCCTTTTCCTGTTCCTTCCGAAACAGGTTTGACAAAAAGAGGGTATTCAAGATTTATTTTCTCTATATCCGACAATTGTGATACTACGAAAAATGCGGGAGTATTTACTCCGCTGGCTCTGACTATTTGTTTGGCAAATGCTTTGTTCAATGCGACTCCCAGAGTAACCGGCCCCGAAAACACATAAGGTATTCTGAATGAATCCAAAAGAGCGGGAACGAGAGATTCCCGTCCCGCGCCGTAAAGGCCTTCGGCGATATTAAAAACCATATCCCACTTAACGCCTTTCAAAAGTTTTTCCATCAGGCTCCGGGCATTACCTATGCGTTCGGTTTTGTGACCCGCGTTCTGAATGGCTTGTTCAAGCCCCGCGATGGTGCTCTCTTTATCAAATTCGGCTGTTTCTTCAAGAGTATAGCCATGGGCAATGTAATCTGTTCTTAAATCGAAAGTCAGTCCGATGTTCATCGTTTGTTATTTGTCCGGCAGGATAAAAATCCCTCAAAAAAGCATCTGGCATTGACGCCCAATGTCCGGTTTTTATAGCCGCCTTCCTGTATAAATAATGTCGGAAAAGAAAGCTTCCCGATTTCGGCGCCATTGTTTTTGAAGTCGGAATATTTCAGTGACCAGGTCCCCGTCGGGTCACCTTTCGCGATATCAAAACCAAGGCTTATTATTAAATAGTCCGGGGCAAAAGCTGTAATTCTTTTGGCCGCTTTTTTAAGGGTGGCAAGGTATTCTTCCCCCGTTAAAGTTTCCTTTAGCGGGAAATTCAAGTTGAAGCCTTCACCCTCTCCTTCGCCGGTCTCATCCGCGAATCCTGTAAAATAGGGGTATGCAAACGAGGGGTTCCCGTGAATAGATACGGTTAAGACATCTTTTCTGCTATAAAAAATAGATTGATGCCCGTTACCGTGGTGATAATCAATGTCCAATATGGCGACTTTACCATAACCTGAAAGAAAATCCGCGGCGATGGAAGCATTATTGAAATAACAAAACCCGCCGAAAACATCTCTTTCGGCATGATGCCCCGGAGGCCTCACAAGGGCGTACGCGGAATGATATCCTCCCAGTAACAGTTCCGCACCCGTAAGAGCGCAGTTTACTCCCGCCCGCGCCGCCAAAAAAGCATTTTTATTGAGAGGAGTAAATGTATCAATGCAATAATATCCCGCCAGCACTGAATAATCGTGCGGCGGCCTTGTGGCATTTCTAACCGGGAAAACATAAGGGTAAATTGATTTGCCTTCCGGGAATTTTTCACAAACTTTTTTAAAATAATTGAAATATTTCGGGTTATGCACATCCGTGATATGTTTATCCGGATACCCTCTTGACGGCCTTATTTGAAATATATTAAGTTTTTCAATTTCTTTTAAGATGCTGTTTATCCGGATAGGCGATTCTATATAACCTCTTTCACGGACATGATGAATATGGTGTTTGTCATTGATTATCAGCGGGATTTTATTTCTTATGTCATCAAAATTTTCGATAGGCCTTTCTTTTGAAACATATTTAAAATCCCTTAATCGGACAGGGTTGTCAGAAATGGAAGCGATAACCATATTGATATAGTCCTCAGGACAATATTTGGGATATTTCCGCTCTAAGACAGCCCTGACGATCTTTTTCGTTTGCCGGGCGGATAAGCTTATGCCGTTCCCCAAATCGTCAAAGACAAGATAAGGAGGGCAATCGTCGTCAGGGTTAACAAGCGTCTCATATTTCGTTCCCGCAATCGGCCTGGCGCCGTATCTTTCGTAAAAAGCAAGCCGCGCCCGGTTTTGTTTTATTGCGGTCTTATCCCTGCAAAGTTTTTCATCATCGGGAAGGCATTCCATAAAAATACCGGTTGATTTCAGGAGTTGAGCTTCTTTACGGAGTCTTTCGTAAAGAGCGCCGCCTATCCCCGAAGATGTTCTGCCGGGTTTTACCGCTATATAGTCCAAATAGCAGATGTTTATATCGGGCATATAAAACATTATGGCAAAACCTTTGATATTTGATCTGCCGTCTTCGGCAACAAACAGGCTGGATGAAAATCTGTACTTTAAAGGATCTTTCATCTGTTCAAGGATCTCGTTGATCTTTTCTTCGTTTACATACGGGAAATGTATCCTCAGGATGCCGAAAACCTGCTCAATGGCCTGTTTATTTGAAGGAAGAAGTGAATCTGTTACCTTCCTTATCTTAAAACTCATTTTACGGGATCATAATATTTATAGGTATTGCCTTCAAAATTCCTTATTAATATATGATCACCGTCGCGCCCCAGATAATATTCCGGCAGGAGAGGGATCTTGCCTCCGCCGCCCGGCGTATCAATAACATAATGAGGAACGGCATAACCGCTGATAAAACCCCTCAAGCCTTGTATTATTTCGAGCCCCTTTGCGACAGGAGTACGAAAATGAGAGGAGCCCGGGATCGGGTCGCATTGATATATGTAATAAGGCCTTATTCTGTTCTTCAGGAGTTTGAGCATCAGTTCTTTCATGGTTTCAACATTGTCGTTTATGTCCTTTAGAAGCACCGTCTGGCTCCCCATAACTATACCCGCATTTGCAATCCGGGAGCAGGCCTCGCTGACTTCCGCTGTTATTTCGTCAGGGTGGATGAAATGTATGCTCATATAAAGAGGGGCGTGTTTTTTGAGCATTTTGATAAAATTATTTGTTATACGCTGCGGAAGCGCGACGGGGACCTTGGTTCCAATGCGTATGATCTCTACATGCGGGATAGCGCGTATGGATGAGAGAAGGAACTCTATGTGTTTATCAGGCATAGTCAGAGGATCCCCTCCCGAAATTACCACATCACGGATTTGAGTGTTATTTTTGATGTATTCTATTGATTTTTCCCAGGCCTTCACGCCGTAATGTTTTTTATCCTTGAGCACCATATGGGACCGCGTACAATATCTGCAGTACACGGAACAGAATCCTGTAGAAAGAAGCAGCACCCTGTCAGGGTAGCGGCGAACGAGGTTATATACCGGGCACATTGATTCTTCATGTAAAGGGTCGGATTCTTCTTCCGGTGAGACTATCAATTCAAGTTTACTGGGAACAACTGATTTGGTGAGCGCATAATTTTTAGGCGTGCCGTAGAGCAGGCTTGCATAGTAGGGGGTGATGCGGAGAGGAAGCTTCCTTGACTTTGCTAAAAAATCCACGTCGTCAATATTTTCAAGGTCCAGTATCTCGGACAGTTTTTTAAAACTTGTATAACTGTTCTGGATCTGCCAGCGCCAGCTGTTCCATTGCCTATCGTTAGCCGACGGGAAAAACTGTTTCCGGAAAGCGGCTGTTACGGGATTTATGATATCAAAATCTGAAGACGGTATCTCTGTTTTACTGAAAGGTATTTCTTCGGTAACGTCTGTACCTAGTTGTATTTCAATCAGGCCTAAGTCGTTATTAGAGGGAGGCTCGGCACTTTCTTGCAAACTGTCATTCATAATTTTTTATTATAGCGGTTTTTAACCCGGGAGGCAAGCAGATCTGCCCTTTCTCCAACTCTCCCCGCGGCAGCAGGCAGAGATAACTGTAAATCGCTTCATGGAGTATACGCATGGTTTCATTTATAAGGATACATTTTTCGCGGCGTTTGCGCAATTTGCCCTGGCGGCCACTGACTTTTTTTCTTGCGGCGGAATTATACCTTTTTCGGCGGTATTTTAGTATTATCCAAGGCAAGGGCTGTTAAAACAGAAATAAAATTGCTAAAATCCGCAATATGGAGATTTATTGATATGGGCACAATAAGGAAAAAAGGGCTGCGCGCGTTTACCGGGATTTTTTTCTTTTCCCTGGCCGCGTTTTTCTATGCCGATTTTACAGCCGTCATTCATGCCGCTACGCCGGCGGAAATGGAAAAGATCTTTGACCGGGCCGCTGATAAATATCTCGCCAAAGACTGGCCGGGAGCCATAGAGGATTTAAAAAAAGTCATAGCTGATGATCCGGGCAATCTCCGTGCCGTGGGGCTTTTGGGAAGGGCGCTTACTTCGCAGGCCGCAGACCTGGCCGCAAAAGGGGAACTGGAAAAAGCTCTCCGCGTAGTTGATGAAGCGCTGACTTACTCGCCCGAACTCAAGGACGCGGCGGACACTAAAACAAAAATAGCTAAGGAGATAAAACAGCAGGAAGAAAAAGACGCTGAAGGCCGCAGCCGCAGGGCTTATGCCGAGCAGAGAAGAAAAGAAGAAGAGGCCGCCCGCCGGGCGCAGGAAGAAGAATACAACAAAAAAATAGAGAATGAGAGGCGTCAGCGCGAACTGAGAGAAAAAAATCTCCTGGAACAGGTTAACCGCCAGAGCAAGGAAATACTGGACAGAAAAGAGGAGATAGAGATCCTGCGCCAGCAGACGAACATGATAGCCACAAAGTGGCTGATGTATTTTTCCATAGCGGTGCTACTGTCTATAGCGGTCAGTTATTATGTTTCATCCAAAATAGTCGATAATATCGCATCCCGCACCCGCCGGCAGCTTGCGGACAGTTCCGACAGGATGACGGAACTTGTAAATGACCTTGCGCAGAAAAGCAACGCGACGGAATCTCTGACAGAGTTAAAAAACTCTCATGCCGAGATCGTTTCCCAGCTCGCGAATCAGCGGTCAAACCCGATGGAGGAAAAACTGCTCGCCCAGACGGAAAATCTTATCAAAGTCGTGGAACAGGCGCAGGGCGCCTCTGACGGCGCGGTGAATAACATAGAGTTTGACGATGTCATTTCCAGGCGTGTGATAACGGATATTTCGCCGGCCAACAGGTCAAGGGCGAAAAGTGTGGTCTCAATAGCTCAGACAATAAACAACCCGTCTCTGGCGGCGCGGCTGATCGCGCCCTATCTCAATGACGGCAATAACAGGGTGCGCGCCACGGCGGCGGTGGAAATGTTCAAGTTCGATCCGGCCGCAGCGGAAAACACGCTCAAAGACATGACCGCTTCGGAGAGCAAGTGGGACAGGCTTTCGGCCGCCTGGGCGGCGGGCGAGATAGCCCAGCTTTCGGTCATGGAAACGCTTGAAATCCTCATTGAGGATTATGAACCTCTGGTGAAAGCGCGGGCGGTAGCCGCGGCAAAGAAAGCCGAGGAAAAAATGAAAGGCAAGTTCCCAGCGACGCTGAGAGTAAAGCTCAGCCGCGGGAAATAGGGGGTATTATGAGTGGTCTTGGTGGTTTTTTTCCGTTAGCGGTAATCGTTGTTATAATATTGTTCAACGCCGTAAGAATCGTTAAAGAATACGAGAGGGGCGTTGTTTTCCGTCTCGGCCGGCTTGTGGGAGCGCGGGGTCCCGGGCTTTTTTTTCTTATCCCCGGACTTGAAAAAATGGACAAGATAGACCTGCGAGTTATAACGCTGGATGTGCCTTCGCAGGAAGTGATCACGAAAGACAATGTGCCGGTAAAAGTGAATGCCGTGTGCTATTTCAGGGTTATGGATCCGGAAAAAGCGATTGTTGAAATAGAGGATTTTGTAATGGCGACGAGCCAGATCTCTCAAACAACACTCAGGAGCGTCATCGGTCAGGCGGATCTTGACGAGGTGCTGTCGTCCAGAAATAAAATCAACACGGAACTTCAGAAAATAATTGATCAGGCCACCGACCCGTGGGGAATCAAGGTGTCCCGGGTTGAGATAAAAGATGTGCAGCTTCCCGCGGATATGCAGAGGGCCATCGCCCGTCAGGCGGAAGCCGAACGCGACCGCCGCGCTAAAGTGATACACGCGCAGGGGGAATTTGAGGCGTCCGTCAAACTCACCGAAGCGGCCAAGATCATAGACCAGTCGCCGTCGGCCATACAGCTGAGATATCTTCAGACGCTCACCGAAATAGCCACGGAGAACAATTCGGTCACGATTTTTCCCGTGCCGATAGATATCCTGAGGGCAATAACGCAGAAAAAAAGCTGACTTTTTAAAACTTCGGCCTGAAGATACAGGGTAGCAAAACGATGCGGAGGAGGGTATGTAGGAAATGCTTAGATTTTTTGCGCGGTTTGCCCTCCCCGCAGGCTTGTTTTTGATTTGCGCGGGTTTACTGCGGGCGAATTTTCTTGACATTCCTGTCGGCGCAAAAGCGGCGGCTCTTGGGGGCGCTTTTTCTTCTTTTCCGGATGACGGCAGTATTTTGAAATGGAACCCGGCGGGGCTTGCGAAAATAAATCAAAAGCAGATTTATATTGCGCATATGCCGTTGTGGCTGGATACGGATTTTAGTTTTTTCTCGTATGTTCAGCCGTCTTTAAAAAAGGAACAAACCTTTGCCGCCGGATTTTGCCGTTTGGTGAGCGGAGGTTTTATCGCGAGGCAGTCAATTTTTGACGCGGGGGAAGAATTTGATATTGCGCATCATGCGGTTCTTCTTTCGGGAGCGAGGAAAATTTCAAACAAAATATACATGGGGGCGAATTTCAAATTTATCAATTCACGGATATACAGGAAAAGCGCTTTCGGGTATGGTTGTGATGCGGGATTATTTTCTGATTTTAAGGAAAATATGACCGCCGGACTTTTTGTTGAGAATTTAATTACACCGTCTCTTTCATGGGAAACAGAAAGAGAAAAATTCTCCCGGATTTTTTCGGCGGGAAGTTCATATAAGTTCAAAAACTACTTATTCGTTCTTAATCTCAGAAAGGAAAAAAATATCCCGCTTGAGAAAGGGGCCGGCGCTGAATACACGAAGGGAATTTTCAGCTTAAGAGGGGGTTTTAATGAGAATTTCAGGTTCGGCGCGGGAATAAAAAAGAATTCTTTTTCATTCAATTACTGCTTTGCTTTTCACGATCTCGGCGGAAATCACACGTTTGATTTTGCGCGGAGCTTCGGCCAGACAAGGGGCGAAAAGATAAAGAAAATTACAAAAAGATACGCTAAAAACCTTTCAAAAAATTATTTCAAAAAAGGCCTCGAATACTACAACCAACAGAAGTATGAACTGGCTCTTGCGGAGTGGGATAAGGCGCTGATATGGACCCCTGAAAATAACGAAATTAAACAGCGCCTTGATGAGGTTTCCGAACAGCTGGATATTCTTGTCAACAGAAAGCTTCTTGAACGGCATCTGACAGCCGGTTATAAGTTTTATTCACAAGGAGAACTACGGGAATCGCTTAAAGAATGGGAGAGCGTTCTTCTCTTTGACCCGCTAAACGAGCGGGCAAATGAATACATTTCAAAAATTAAAGAAAAATTCGGCGATGAGGAAAGGCGGGCGCTTGAGGAAAAAATGCTTTTAGGGAAACAGGTGAGGGTAAACGTTTTGATTGAGAAAGGAGAGGGGTTTCTTTCAAAAGATAAACCGAATGAGGCAATCAAAGTGTTTAAAGAAGCTTTGAGATTTGCTCCGGATCACAAAGGTCTTTCCACTCTTCTAATAAAAGCTGAAAAGGAAAAAGATACGCTTTTTGAAAAATATTTTTCAAAAGGACAGGATTTTTACGGCCGGAAAAATTATGCAGATGCTGTAAAAAATATAAAATATGCGCTCACATTTAAGGAAAGCGAACAGGCTATTGACCTGCTTAGCCGGATAAAACAGGAATCGGCAAAGGAACTGCCAAAGGTGAGCCAATCGGAAATTGACAAAATGTATTATCTTTCGGCTGATCTCTATTTTAAACAACAGTATGAAGAAGCGGGGAAAATTCTTGATGAAATCCTGAAAAAAGCTCCGCTGAATGAAAACGCGTTGAAATTAAAAGAGAAAGTTGCCGCCACGCTTGAGGTGATTAAAAAATGACAGGAAGAATATTCAATGCGGCGAAAAGAATTTTTTTAGGATTTCTAATTGCAATGATTTTCATCGGCAATCTTTTTTCTCTTGAAAGAACATGGACAAACGGTAATCTTACTTCTATCGCAAGTGATCCCGCTAACTGGTTTTCAATATCAGGCCCGGGCGTTCCGCAGGACGGGGACAGCGTTCTTTTTGACGGAAATATCGACAATTGCTTTTGGGATATTTCTCCTGAAATTTCGTCTTTTACAGTAACGACAAATTATATGGGCATCATAAATATAACTGTGTCAAGTTTTTCCGTCACTTCAAAATTTTCGCTTCAAAACGGAAATTTTAATTTGAAATTTTCAACAATAAATTTCGGCGGCGATTTTGAAAGAGGCGCTTTTGCCAATTTTGATTCCGGCGGCGGCAGGTGCGTTTTTAACGGGACATCGCTCCAGAAAATATCAATTACGGGAGGAGTGATAGGCCCTGTTCAGACATTTAATGATTTTGAAATTTATTCTTCAAGCGGGGTTTTATCGGAAGTTAATATTGAAGTTCTCGGCGATTTTCAAATCTCATCCGGCGCCTTCAGTTTAGGAGGTAATGAAGCCGGAATTCACGGGGATTTCACGGTAAAAGCCGGAAGCATTCTTCCCAACGGAAGTTTTGTTTTCAAAGGGGGAGAAACTCAAAATATTGAAGTCATTCCGCAGGTGAATATAGATTCTTTTGTAATTGTATCTTCTTCGGATGTGCGCTTTATTTCGGATGTTTCTTCGGTGAATTCTTTAACCGTTGAAACGGGAAAGCTGAAAATACAAAACCATAAATTTGAGGCGGATGCGGTTGTGATTGAGAACGCGGGGCAGTTTATCGTCTTAAATTCAACGATTGCAGGTTCTGGAGCGAATTATCTGAATTTTCTTTCCTCGGGGATTTTGAGTTTCACTAATCTTGTTATTGAACAGGCGGATTCCATTACAATTTCAAACGGTTTCGTGTCGCTGTCCAAAATTATTTTCAAAGACCTCTTCCCGGGGGCAACAGCGCTCAATTTTCTTTTGAAGGATGACATAATTTATAATTTTTCTGATTTTTCTTTTGATGACACAGTAGGAATAAATTTTTGCGCGACGGCCAAAACATCAGGGGAAATCAATTTTATAAATTCCGCGGGAGCAAAAGCGGGGCCTTGTTTTGAAAACGATCCTAACGGGGTTGTTTTCTGGGGAGACAGCTCTCCCCCCTCATCATCAATCACCTCGTTCGCCGACGGAAAAAGTTATAATATTTCCGGAATCAATCCCGTATCGGGACTTGCCTCCGACACCGGCTGGGGCGTGAAAAATGTTGAGCTGAGAATTTATGATAATGATGCAGGTCTTTATTGGTTTGAAGAATTAGGGAAATGGCTTGGGAATTCCCAGTGGAATATCGCGGAAGGCGCCGGCTCATGGCAGTTCAACACGGGAAATGTTTCTTTCAGCCAGAATCACGAATATCTGCTGAATTCCAGAGCTATTGATTGGGATGAAAATACTGAGGTCAATTTTTCCACCAAAACAGTTTTTTACGATAATGTTTCCCCGTGCGCTGTTTCAGAGCTTTCCGCTTTTCCCGGCGAAGATGAAGGGGAAATTTCTCTGACATGGTCCGCTCCGGGTGACGACGGCACAAGCGGCAATTTTACGGGCAAATTTAGAATAGATTACAGTACAAAGACGGATTATGAATTTCAAAGCGCGAATTACAAATTGCAAATTTCCACAGAAGACTGTAAACCGTTAAGCGGTTGGGGATACACTATTACAGGGCTGATGCCAGCCGCTACATATTATTTCAGGTTGTGGGCAGCGGATGAAGTGCCGAATATATCCGTGATTTCAAACGGCGCGACTTCATGGGCTTATATCCAGCCGCCCAGCGCGCCTCAATTCGCCGGTGAGGCCGTTTCCGCTTTAAAAATTGACTGGCGCTGGAATGATGTTGAAAAAGAAAGCGGTTATCATTTGAGAAATGAAAGCGGGGAAATTATAGAAACACTCGCGGAAGAGGCGACTTTTTTTGTTGAAGGAAATCTTTCACCGAACGCTTCCTATTGGCGGCATGTTGAGGCATATAATATTTCGGGCTCAAGTTTTAGTAATTCTGCCGTTGTTTATACGCACGCAAAAAAGCCGGTTGAAGAGGAATTTTCGGGTATAACATCAGGCAATATAACAGCGAACTGGACGAGTAACGGCAATTCGCCTTATACGGAATACTTCTGTGAATGCTCGTCAGTTTCCGCCGGCGGCCCTTTCTTTGAGGATTCCGGATGGATTGTAAATTACGGCTATGAGTTTTCGGGATTGACTGCGGTCACCGATTATTATTTCAGGACGAAAGCGAAAAACGGTGATGGTTTTTCTACGGAATGGGTTTTCCTCGGTTCCACGAAAACACTTTCCCCTGTTCAAAACGCTCCCGCGGCGCCGTCCGAATTTGAGGGCGCCGTTCTCTCGGATGCGCGGATAAAATGGGCATGGAAGGATAATTCATCCGGTTCTTCGCAAGAGGACGGTTTTAGAATTTACACCGCGACAGGCGGATGGATAAAAGAACTCTCTCCGGACACGACTTTTTTTGTTGAAGGAAATCTTTCGCCGAATGCGGAATACGCGCGTTCTTGCGAAGCATATAATGTTAAAGGCTCAAGCGGCTCATCAATTTCTTCCGCATGGACTTTTTCAAAAAAGCCGTCAAACCTTTATTTTACAAACATATCGTCGGTTGCTATTACGTCAAACTGGAATTCAAACGCAAATCCGCCGGGGACGGAATATCAGATTGACTGCTCTGAAAATAAAATTTTTTCCGTAATAAAAGCGTCTTCAAACTGGATTACGAATTTAAGTTTCAAATCCGGCGGTCTTTCGCCGGGAACAAAATATTATTTCAGAGTGCGTTCAAAAAATTCCGTCAGCGAAACGAGCCCTTATTTGGAAAATTCGGTTACCACGCTTTCCCCCGACAGCATCAAACCGGCGAAAATAACGTCTCTTTCCGCCGTAACCGGCGCAGATGAAGGCGAAATAAATCTTTACTGGATTGCCCCCGGCGACGACGGAACGGAAGGTGATCTTCACAATAGTTTTTTTACGATTTATTACGCCACTTTTGCCGTCGGGAATCTGTCCGAGGCGAACACTTTGGTGATAAGCACAAACACAGGCGCTCTTTCAAATCAGTCAAAAACGATTACAGGGCTTTTTCCGGGGAAAACGCACTATTTTGGAATAAAAACAACGGATGATTCGGGAAACACATCCGTTCTTTCAAGCACGGTTTCCGCTTCCGCCTGTGATCTTCCGCCGGCTATACCGGCGGGGCTGGCGCTTTCGCCGGGAAACGGAAAGATTTTTGTGTCATGGAATGAAAACGCCGAGACTGACATAAAGGAGTATCACGTTTATTATTCAACAACATCCGGCGTTTCGGAAACAAATTTTATTGCGAAAATTTCAACGGAGAGCGCGTCGGTTGTTCTTGACGGTCTTACTAACGGGACGGTTTATTTTGTGAGAATGAAGGTTTCCGACATCGGAGATAAGTTCAGCGATTTCTCGGTTGAAAAATCAACCGCGCCTTCCCAGCCGGGAGCGCCGACGCGTTTGGTTCTTTCTCTCGGCTGGAGGCAGACGCACCCCGGCGATGAGTTCCCTATAGCGGGCGATAATCTTATTATAAGCGTCTACAGTTACGAGGTAAAAGTTGACACATTTACGGGATTGGTGGTCATTGGTACGACAGACCCCGAAGCCGAATTTTTGGAGGTCACATATCAAAACCCCGGAATAGTTTTTAACAACGAAAATGATGAGATTATTCCGCCTAAATTTCTGAAATTCTGGACTGTGGGAACGCACAGGATTACCGCCTGTGTGAAAGACGATGAAGATATAAAAGGCGAAATTGAAATAGAAGTTTTACCCGAAGAGGCCGCCAGTTTTAACATTATAATTTCGTCTTCTTTGACAGTGGGCGCGACAACAATGACGGTTGAGGCAATAGGGAAGAACCTCACCCGCGCGGTAAATTATCAGGGGATTGCCGCTTTTAGCGGCGATTCGTCAATTCAGCTTCCCGTGGAAACACAATTTCAAAGCGAATACGGCGGAATTCACACCTTTGCTGTGACATTCACAAAACCCGGCGATTTCGCAATTAGCGTTTACGACAGGGACGCTTCTCAAATTACCGGCGAAGCTGATGTTTCCGTGGGGGGGTCGGAAGAGTTAAGCTGTTTTGAATTTGTTTTGCCCGGTGAAATTTACTCGGGGCGGAGTTTTTCACTGCTGGTTTCTGCAAGGGACAGTTACGGCAACATTGTCGGTGATTTTTCTGAAACGGTGAATTTTGATATTTCAAGCGGTTTTCTTTACATTGAAAAATTGCCTGTTTTTGAGAGTGGCATATTACAGTCAAATACGATTATAGAATATCAGGGTTCCGGCAGCGTCGTATTATCGGCGTCTTATGAGCAGATTTTAACAACTTCTCCGCTGACGCTTGCTATATTGGGCGCTGATTTGAATGCAATCGCATGGCCTGTTCCGGGCAATCCCGACAGAGAACCAATCAATATCAGATTTTTTCTTAAAGAATCCGCGAAAGCGAAAATAACTATTTATACGCTTGGCGGAAAATTTGTCAGGGATGCTGAAATTCACGGAAGTCCCGGCGCGAATATCTTTCAGTGGCGGGGGAAGGATGATTGGGGAAATTCCGTTTTGAGCGACGGCTACATAGTTTTTATTGAAAAAAAATATCCGTCAGGGACAAAAACGGAAAAATTCAAGATTGCGGTTTTAAGATGAAAATTTCAAAAGTTGCGGTAAAGTTTTCAATAGTCGTTTCATTATTGCTTTTGCTGATTATATTCTTTCTTTCTTCTCTCGTCCTGAAACAAAAAGAAAAAAGTTTTATTATGGAGATGGAATTGAGGACGCGTTTTTTCGGCAGGGCGGTTCAGGAGGCGATTTTCCCCAAAAAAGATCTCTTTCAGGTTCATTTCGCCGTCAACGAGATAATGAGAGAAAAAGGAATAATTTACGCATGCGCGTGGGATGAGAGCGGAAAATTTATTTCTCATTCAATATCCGAAAGGCTTAACAAATTCGCTCAAACCGCTGTCGGCAAAAATGCTGTTGTGTCAAAGGAATTTCTGATTCAGGAATACGAGGAGGAAGGGGAAAGTTTTTATGATTTTGCCTTTCCGCTTCAAATCGGCGACAAAATTATAGGCGGCATAAGAATCGGTTTCTCAAAGCAATCAATGGCGCAGGCACTTGCGGAAGTAAGATTTCAGATTTTAAAAATTGCTGTTTTTGTGCTCGCGCTCGGAATTCTCGTCACAATGCTTGTTATCGGTTTTATGGTAAGGCCTATAAATTATCTTGCCGCCGCCGCAAAAGAAATTGGCGCCGGCAATCTGAAAATTCATGTGAATGAAAAAGGCAAAGACGAAATCGGCGAACTTTCCCGCACATTCAATCAAATGGTTAAGGGGTTGAATGAAAGAGAATTTTTAAGAGAGACATTCGGAAAATATGTAAATCCCGAAGTCGCCCGTCTCGCGCTTGAAAATAAATTGAAATTCGGCGGTGAAAGAAAAAATGTTTCAATTCTTATATCCGACATCAGAGATTTTACGTCCCTTTCCGAAGAAGTTCCCGCGGAAAAACTTATCAAAATGCTTAACGAGTATTTTGACAAAATGGTAGCCGTTATTACCGAAAGAGGAGGCTCAATTGATAAATACATGGGGGATGCTATATTATCCGTTTTCGGGGCGCCTCTCCCGCTTGAAAACCATCCGCTTAATGCTGTTTTATCCGCATGGGAAATGAAAACGGCGCTTGAAAAATTTAATTTGGAACACGATATAAAATTTCGTATGGGGATAGCGGTTCATACAGGCGAGGCAATTGTGGGTAATATCGGCTCTCACAAAAAAATGGAATACACCTGCATCGGTGATCCGGTTAACACGGTGAGCAGGATTGAAAGCCTCAACAAAGAATTTAAGACGGAAATTCTTTTAAGTGAGGACACTTACAGTTTTGTTTCAGAGCGGATTATTGTCAGGGAAATTTCAAATGTTAAAATAAGGGGAAAGAAAAAAGAGATCAATATTTACGAATTGAAAGGGATAAAAGAAATTTAAGATGTCCCCCCGCAATTTTGACAAAGTCCCGCCGTTAAAGTAAAATATCAGATAAATTCGCTTATGTTTGACAATATCTTTATTATGGGAGGCGGTTGCTGGGCAACGGCAGTGGCCTCCGCGCTGCAGGAGGGGGCGTCTATAACCATATGGGAGATAGATCCCGCCCGCCGCGATTATTTCAGAAAGCACGGCCATCCAAAATCTTTTTCTTATGTCAAGCTCCGCGGCGTGAAATTCGCGGATGATTTACAGATACCCGCAGGCACCAATCTTCTGATTGCCGCCGTACCGGCGCAGACTTTAAGGCCCTCTCTTATGAAGATCGCGGATTTCGTGAAAAGAGAACGGCTGCCTGTTCTCGTGCTGAGCAAGGGAATAGAGATACGATCTCTCAAAAGCCTGGACGCTGTGTGCCTTGAAGTTCTCGGAAGGAATGTTCCCGTCGCCGTCATGACCGGTCCCTCGCACGCGGAAGAGCTCGCTGTCAGGCAGCCCACAAGCGTTGTTGTGGCGTCAAAGAACCGCGCGCTCGCCTCAAAGGTGCAGAAACTTTTCACAAGCGATTATTTCAGGCCCTATGTCCAGAGTGACATACGCGGGGCGGCGCTGGGCGGAGCCATTAAAAATGTCATGGCCACGGCCGCCGGTGTTTGCGACGGCCTGGGCCTCGGTATAAACGCGAAAGCCGCGCTTGTCACGCGGGGCCTGGCGGAAATGACGCGGCTGGGAATTTATATGGGGGGAAAACGCGCCACTTTCAGCGGGCTTTCCGGAGTCGGGGATCTTATCGTTACGGCCTTTTCAACGCACAGCAGGAACAGGAATCTCGGCGAGGCGCTGGGCAGGGGAATGACTCTTGAGCAGGCGAAGAAAAAAGTGAAGACCACCGCTGAGGGCGCCGAAACGGTGCGGGCCCTGGTGAAGATAGCGTCAAAGGGAAAAGTGGATGCGCCTATAACTAAGGAACTTTTTGGTATAATGTATAAGGGAAGGCCCGCGCATGAGGCCATAGGGCGGCTGATGGGGCGGGCGGTTAGAAAAGAGGACGGAGAATAGCGCCGGAGGATATTGTGTTATGAATAAAATAGATATAATAGAAGCCGTCAGCGGTGTGACCTGCGCGAAAAGCGAAGCCAATGACGCTGTAAACAAAGTTTTTGAGGTGATAACGGAAGCGCTCCGCCGCAAGGAAAAAGTCGTGGTGCAGAATTTCGGTTCTTTCCATGTGCGACTGAAAAAACCATATGACGCGCGCAATCCGCGGACGGGAGAAAAGGTGCATGTGCCTCCGAGAAATGTCGTGAAATTCACGATTTCTCCCGGAGTTTTTAATGAAGGCGGAGAAAAATGACAGATAAAAATAAAATACTTGAACCCTGCAGATACAGGAAATATGCCGGTATGATCTGCGTCCTTGGAAATGTTTCAAGGTTTATTTCCATACAGGACTGCATAGATTGCGAAGTGCCGAAAGAGAAAAGGGCATCCGACAAAAGAGACACTGATAGAAGAAACCCTGTGAGAGAACGGAGATTCAAAGGCGACCGGGGCCCGGATCGCAGAAAGAAGGACAGGAGAAAAAAGGACATATAATCGGAAATGCATATACCCGGAAAGAAATATTTTACGATAAAGGAAACAAGCGCCATAACGAAGGTACATGCGCATGTCCTCAGATATTGGGAAAAAGAATTCCAGCTCCTCAAACCCGTCCGCCGCGAGAGCGGCCAGCGGCGCTATACCGCCAGTCACATACACATGATCGAACAGATCAAGGATCTTCTTTACAGAAAAAAATTCACGATCGCCGGAGCTAAAAAGGAGATCGTTAAAGCCAAAAAACTGAATCCCCAGATCGAGCTGCCGATGGCGCAGAACCCGGCGGCGATAGAGATGCTGAAAAAAGTTAAAAGCGATCTGAAAACCATTTTTAAAATGCTGGCCAAGGATTGACGCCGGCTTTCCGGTGATTGAATTAAATCTTTTTTTTTGATATTTAAAGGTTCTTCCGGGGTGTGGCCCAGTTGGCTAGGGCGTCCGCCGGAGGCGGAAGGTCGGCGGTAATATAATGTATTTTGCCTATTTTTTGAAAAATAAAAATAGCGGAAAATATTATCATGGCCATACGGATAATTTGGCCCGCCGCCTGTTTG